>ENA-OWON01000068-OWON01000068.1-gut-metagenome-genome-assembly--contig:-NODE-68-length-80259-cov-6.271008_pt1 | contig 80259 bp, 56 predicted proteins | sample MGYA00248257_ERZ651798 | MGnify/ENA primary metagenome ERZ651798 (study PRJEB26908, sample SAMEA4031708) | gut metagenome | biome: gut; feature: normal infant; material: stool | place: China | collected 2015 ... | reverse complement strand
CCATATTGTTACCTATATAATATAGGCAAACGCCCAACTTCTTGATTTTCAATCAAAGTCCAATTTAGAGCGAGTTAGTTTTTTTAACAAATCAAGTCGGCTCGAAGTACTCGGTTCATCCTAACTATATAAGCATCAAAAAATCCGAAACAGATAACTTGGCAAGCTTCTGTTTCGGATTTTTTCTTTATTCTTCCTTAATCTTCCAATCGCTGATAGTGCGCTGGGTGCTGTCAATTAGATTTCTATGAGTATAGAATTAAAGTGTTAAAACTGAGTTAAAATTGCGTTTATTTCGCTACGAACGATAAAAAAATGGTTCCGTAGCGAAATAAACGCAATTTTCTTTCGCTATTTCCGAAATTTGTCGTATAGTTGCGGCATCTAATTGAGTATGATTATGTGTGAAATAATAGGTAGAAAAAAGGAAATAGCAGAATTGAAGTGTTACTACGAAAGTGGTAGGGCTGAGTTTGTGGCTGTGTATGGTCGTCGCCGTGTCGGTAAAACATTCTTGGTTGATAAGGTGTTTCATGATGATATGGTGTTTCATCATACAGGATTGTCGCCTTACGACCGTCACCGGAAGGTAACTCTGGATGATTTGTTTATATGATGAATTTATCAGGTTCTGAAACTATACTTTTGTTTTTCTACCGACGCCCTTGAAGTTACATGGCGATGTAGAAAACTCTGCATCGGGACGTAGGAAAGATTACGTCGCCATGTAATAAAGTCTACGTCGGGACGTAATTTTGGGGGAATCTATAAGGTTTCATATCAGATACTTTTTAGATTTTCCGTCAAGTTTATACGCATACGAAAAAAGTTTTTTCGTGAAAAAAAAGTCTCAAAGTATCATATTTCTGATTAAAAATATGTGTAATTATCTGATACATAACGATATATTGGAATGATGCTTTTCTGATTATTTTACAGAAAAGTATCATCGAAGTATCATAAATGTGATAGAAGTATCATAAAACCGCCATCGAAGTATCGCAAAATCGCTATAAAACATCATGCATAAAGTCAAAGCCGCCTAATCGCATGAAGTGCCCAAAAATCATCCGACGCTTTGGGTACTCAGTGCCCGCCGAACGGGCAATCAATGCCCGTCACTTGGTCTCTGAGTGCCCACTTGACGGGCATAGACAGACCGCTTAATGGTCTCTGCCAGAACACCTTATGTGCATTTATTCCTAATCCAACTTGTCAATCTTTCTTCTTATTCCTAATTTGTGTTTACATAATTTACATACTGGAATAGTAGACGCTATCAATTTTATAAAACTGGAATGGTATACACTTCTTTTTTAGCCTTTTTAATCGACTCATAGCCGTATTTAATGATACTTCTCCCGATTTTATGATACTTCTGTGATACTTTTCTGTAAAATATATCGAAAGTCTCATTTTTGTATGTCGCAATGTATCAGACGTTTAGAATGTTATTTCCTCTAAATAATGATACTTTGATACTTTTTCTCGAAAAAAACTTTTTTGTGCGGGAATAAATATGAAGAAAAGACTGAAGCCGGAAAATACGCCAAAAGTGCCGATAGTGGTTCCTTTTCGATATACTCATGTTTCTGGACCATATCCGGCAACCTGCGTAATGCTGAAGATACTGAAATATGTAAAAGAAGGTGTTCTGAATACCCCGAAACATGTAAAATAAGGTGTTCTGATGAGTTAAAAACATGTAAAATAAGGCATTCCTCATTATTTTTTCTTATCTTTGTTCGCCCCGAAAAAACAACGGGATTGGGTTGTGGAAAGGGGGAAGAGAAAATAGAGATAAATATAAATATAAGAAATGAATAAATTAAAAGCATTATTGGGTTTCGACCCAAAGACTACTACGGTCAAGACGGAGTTGATAGCTGGTATGACAACCTTCTTGACCATGTGTTACATCCTGGCAGTAAACCCTACCATCCTCGCCACTACGGGTATGGACAAGGGAGCTCTCTTTACTGCCACAGCCATCGCTTCAGCCATCGCCACCTTCCTGTTGGCTTTCATGGCAAAGTTGCCTTTTGCCCAGGCTCCTAGTATGGGACTGAACGCCTTCTTCGCCTTCACCCTTTGTCAGGCTATGGGCTTGACCTGGCAGCAGGCTTTGGCGGTATTGCTCGTAGAGGGTATCATCTTCCTAGCCATCACCTTCCTCAATATCCGTGACAAGATATTGGAATGTATTCCGAAGAATCTCCGATTCGCCATTTCGGCTGGTATCGGTATGTTTATCGCCTTTATCGGTTTGAAGAATGCGGGCATCATTACTGCCAATGCGGATACTTTCGTGCAGCTCGGCAAGTTTACACCAGTCAGCATCCTGGGTCTCATCAGCATTCTGCTCTGCGGCTGTCTGATGGCGAGAAGAGTGAAGGGCTCTTTGTTTATCGCCATCATCATCTCTACCTTGATTGGTATTCCGATGGGCGTAACCCAGTTCTCTGACAACTGGATGCCGGTATCTACCCCTCACAGCATTGCTCCTATCTTCTGCCAGTTCGATTTCACCGGCTTCTTTACTCCTAAGATGTTCATGGTGGTTTTCTCGCTGTTGCTTGTCAATATCTTCGATACCATCGGAACGGTTCTGGGATTGGTTTCCAAACTCGGTGTCAAGGAGAATGAGAAGGGTGAGATTCCGGGTGTGAAGGAGGCGATGATGAGTGATGCCATCGGTACTACAGCTGGTGCATTGCTGGGTAGCTCTACCATTACCACTTATGTGGAGAGTGCTTCGGGCGTTGCCGAGGGTGGTAAGTCGGGCTTGACATCTTTCTTTGTGGGTTTGATGTTTATCCTGAGCATATTCCTGGCTCCAATCTTCCTCCTGATTCCGAGCGCAGCCACCAGTGGTGCCCTGGTAATGGTGGGTGTATTGATGATTGATTCGTTCAAGAAGATTGAGTTAGAGGATATCTCCGAGTCTTTCCCTGCCTTTATCACGATGATTACAATGGTACTCTGCTACAGCATTGCCGATGGCATCTGCCTGGGTATTCTGAGCTATGTATTGATCAAGATGATGGTGGGCAAGTTCAAGGATCTGAATCCTACGCTGTATATCCTGAGCATCTTCCTGCTCTTCAATTATGTTTTCGGTTAATTAAACGACAGATAAAAAACGAGGCGGCAATCTGCATCACGCAGGTTGCCGCCTTCTTTTTTCTAACTAACTTTCTTATCAACTATTCAAAATGTTATTACCTATATATGGATCCCAGGGCATCCTGCCCTGTGTAGTCTGTTATTTCAAACGGATGATATTCAGCGAGCTGGCTGGAATCTCTACCGTTGCACCGTTCTTCTCTGTAGTTACGTAGTTTTCTACAGGATAGATATTGGTAGGATTGTCGATGGTGTTCTCCTCCAGACCATTCTTGGCAGAAAGGCGGATGAGCTTGCCATTCTTGATTTCCTTGCCCTGAAGATTAATCTTCGCTGTGGTGTGCTCGGTGCTGGTGTTGGCAATCTTCAGGATTACCTCGCCCGTCTGCTCATCAAGTGTGGCTGTAGAGAAGATGCCAGGAAGGGTGTTTGCCTTCAACTTGGTAGAGAATACTTCCTTGCCATCCAACTTGGCGAAGATGCTGTCGCCTACTACTTTCAGCTCGATGTCATACCACTTGCCGGTCTCGATGCTGCCTGGGGTAGTAGCTATCTGACTCTTGGCACCATTCACGATAGACTCCACACCGTGCTGGGTATTGTTCCAGCCACCAAGGTTCAACCAGCAGTAGTTGTTCTTATCCACATAGTTGAAGATGATGAGGAAACCCTCGTTTCCGGCATCCTTTTTCGCGCGTACCTTATATATATAACCGTTGCTGGTAATCTCGCCTGGGTTCAGACGGATGCAGCTTTCTTCGTTGCTGGTCTGCTTGATGAGGCTACCCTCAGTCTTCCACTGTCCACGGATATCGGTAGGTAACTCCTGCAAGGTCATCGGCAGCGCCTTTCCGTTCTCATCGCTGTAGCCCTTGTCCTCGAAAGAAACCTGAGTGCCCCATGTTCCCATGCCCACACGGCAGATAGCTGGCTTCACCTGGGGCTGCTCATACTTGTATGGATTCTCCTGGTTCACCTTCAATACACGGGTACCGATATTGTTTGCCATCACGTTCTGAACGTAGTAAGATGGAGTTCCGAATACCTTGTCTGATGTATACTGAATCATATCCGGTGCCCACATACGGTTGTTGAGGTTGGCGAAGATAGGAGCGTAGGATGCCATGGTCACGATGTCAGAGTTGTTCTCGATGCCCATCATATAGACAGCCTCACCGAGTGCTGCATCTAGCGAACCCATATTGCCGAAGCCCTGGGTTACGGCATATTCACCTACATAAATCTCGCTGCCCTTACGGTCGTAGTTGTCATACTTGTTGAAGTTTTCTGCAAACCAGGCAGGGTTTCTGTAGTAGTGCTCATCGAGGAGTTCTACGCTCTCGTCGCTGTGCCACTTAGGGTTGTCATCGCCCCAGGCTACCACGTTGCCGATGAGGTGCATCTTAGGATATTTCGCCAGAACGGCATCCTTGAACTTCTTGAAGCGCTCGTAGTAATGGTCGCTCTGAGCCGCAGGATCCGGCTGGTTGTTCTCATTACCAATCTCCAGATATTCGATGTTGTATGGCTCCGGATGACCATTCTTGGCACGGAGCGCACCATATTTAGAGGTAACAGGACCGTTGGCATACTCCAGGGCATTCATGCACTCGTCAATCCAAGGCTGGATGCTATCCACAGGAGTCATGCCGCCGTGCCACAAACCAACATTCACTACATAGAGAGGCTTGGCGTTCAAATCCTCGGCAAGCTGCAGATACTCATCGAATCCCATACCGTCGCTGGTACGGTAGCGCCAGTTTACGTTCTTATGGCCCGGACGTTCCTCGATAGGACCGATAGTCTTCTCCCAGTGGAAAGCATTCTCTGGAGATTCCTGTCCCTCTACGTAGCAACCGCCAGGGAAGCGGACGAACTTAGGATGGATATTATAGAGAAGCTGAGCCAGGTCAGGGCGCAAGCCATTCTCGCGATTCTTGAAGGTAGGAGGGAAGAGGCTTACCACATCCAGAACGATGGTACCCTTTCCGTCGGCTACGAGTTCGAACTGAGCCTTGGCGTCGTTTCCGTTGGCAGTCAACTCAGCCGTATATTTGGTCCACTTCTTGCCAACCTTGGCATTGAGTGCGGTTTCTGCATACACCTTGTCGCCCTTTGCGTTGATGAGACGAGCCTTCAATCCGCCCTTGTAGCTACCTTTCGCCCAGAAGGAGAGTTTGTAGGTTCTGCCCTGCACGGCGTTGATTCCCCAGAAGCCTTCGTTGATGAGAGAGGCTGTAGCTGCAGGCTTGGCCGCAATGGTAAGCTGGAGTGCCTTGCCCTGTGCATTGTTGAGCAAACCCTTATTGATGAGTTGTGCATTGATCTTTGCACCTTCCTGAGCGGCAGTTTTCCAGGTAGGAATATTCTTGTCATCGTCTTCGAAAGAACGGTTGCTGATGAGTTCGGCATAGAGACCGCCATCTGCAGCATGGTTGATATCCTCGAAGAAGATACCATAGAGGTTAGGAGATACCTTGATACCTGGGTTAGAGGTATCTACATTGATGGTAACCTGTGCGTTGGATGCCAAAGCAGAGGCCAACACTACTGAAAGTAAAATCTGTCTTTTCTTATTCATTTCTTATTCTTAGGTTTGTTTGTTTACTTGTTGGTTGGCATGAAACCAAGCAAAGCCTGAATTCATGCCGCTATTAATACACAGTTGCAAAAGTACACAAAAAACACAAAGAAGAGGTGGACAAAAAGCGAATTATAGTGTAAAAGGTGGATTTTCTGATGAAAATCCACCTTTTGTTTGCAGCTAACAATAAAATTGCGTTACTCCTAGTTTTATGTTTGTACTTTTTAAGGTTATGAAAAGTTCTTTTTCAGTTAGCCTCTTAAGTTTAAGGACGCAGTTTTTGCATATTCTTTATAAGATATCTGCGTAGCATCTTAAGTTCTTTTTCGTCTGTACACTCTTGCGTTTTCTTCAAAAAATCTTGCTGAGAGAGGCTTTGGTCATTAAACGCTTCGATCAATTCGATGTGTTCTTCTTCCTTGTCATATAGTATTCCTATGTGAGAGTTTAGAAACTCATTTCTCAACATAATATAGGTAGAACGAAATTCTGGGCAGAGCGCGAATAGTTCTTTGCAGAATGGTGCTATTGGATTGCCAATATGTTCATTGACTCTTGCTTCAAAGAGAAGTAACTTCTTGTCAATGGCCTTTTTCTCCTCACCTTCCTGAGATATGCTGACAATTTGGAACGTTACATCGTATGCCTCGTCATATCGCTTGAGTTCATAAAGAGCACGCCCTTTAATGAACATCGCTTCAAGACAGGTCCTTCTCCCCAATACCATGTCTGTGTAACCAATAGCTTCCTCATAACGATTGCCATATAGGCAGATGACGGCATTAAGGAAGTTGGCAGTCATGCTACAATCCTTTAATAGTTGAGCATTCTGGGTTTTTCCTAATAGGCAATTGTCATCCAGCATGATATCAAACATTCTTTTGGCCATTAAGGCTGCGTTTCGGTAGTCATTCTTGCGAATCTTGTCTTGCATAAGAATCAGGCATGTTTTTGAGGCCATGTCGTAGTCTTTTGTGCTTAGATATTGGTAGATTCGCTTTTCCGCACCTAATACGTCATCTATCATCTCTGTGTCATTGTAAGAGTTGGCAAATACCCTTACCTCTTGATTTTGGGTGACGTGATAAGGGCGGATAGGATTACTAAGTGTCAATCCGTCCAAAGAACGTAAGCGACTGATAGCGACGTAAGCTTGTCCTGGCAAGAATGTGCCATGAGATAAGTCAAAGTGCATTCTGTCAAAGGTCATTCCCTGTGATCTGTGAATGGTTATTGCCCAAGCTAATTTCAAAGGATATTGCGTGAAGGTTCCCACAACTTGGGTTTCCATTTTGTGGGTTTGACGATTGTATTTGCTCTTGACATTATCCCATGTCACTTCTTTGACATCAATGGTTTTGCCGCTTTCCAAAGTCACTTGTATTTTATCATCGCTAAGTTCTGAAACTTTCCCGATTGTTCCATTCATATAACCACTGCCTATGTTGTTGCGGCAGAATATGACTTGTGCGCCTACTTTTAGTCTGAGTTTCTCTGGTACAGGTGCTTCATTCTTTTTGAATTCGTTTTGAATCTTTGCCTGATAGCAGAATTCTTCCGATTGGATTGCTCCTAATTTCTCCTCGTTGATATTCTCAGCCATCTTGTTGAATGCGGTTAAGGTTACAGAGAAATCTTGCCCTTCATACTCCTTGCCGACATGCTGATTTAGTAGTTCTAAATCTTCAGGGTTTACTTCACCTGTGCGCATCTTGTTCAGAACGGCAAGAAATTCTTTATCGCTTTGACGATATACTTTTTGAAACTCAATCTTGGGAAGGTTCATTCTTTTCAAGACAAAAGCCTTGTAAAAGAATGGTGTTCCAGCACCATAAAGGTCTTGGAGCATTTCTGCATCGGCGCTATTAGACTTGATGATAGGAGGTAACTGGAACAAGTCACCTACAAAAACGACCTGTTTTCCACCAAAAGGCATGTTGGTCTTGAATACCATGCGAAGACATCGGTCCATTCCATCCACCATATCACACCTTACCATAGATACTTCGTCTACGATGATTGTATCTGTTTCTTCGAGAATACATTTGTTCTCATACGAAAGTACAGTGTTGGTATGCGGTCCAATGGCTTGCATAGGAAAGCCAAAGAAGGAATGCATCGTTTGTCCTCCGACTGTGATAGCTGCAATGCCAGTAGGTGCCAATACCAAGAAGTTTTTGTTGGTTTCTTCCTGGATGCGTTTGATAAAGGTTGTCTTACCTGTGCCAGCCTTTCCTGTAATGAAAAGGCAATTGTTGGTGTTTGCAACAAGGTCGAATGCTTTTTGCTGTTCTGTATTCTGTAGGTCGAGTGTTGAAATGTTTTTTTTCATATCGTCGTCTTTTGTTTTCTGATGCAAAATTACGACGTTGTTGTGTAGTCTTTCTTCACAACAAAATAAAAGTAGGGCGATATGATGGAAAATGTCATATCGCCCTAATATTGTAGCAAGAGTTTTTTACGCCTTATCCCATTCCAAACGATTTCTTTCTTCATCTGGGTGTTCACGAATGTAGCTGCGATAGAATAGGATTAAATCGCATAGTTGGAAAGTGAAACTTTTTAGCAAGAATGTGGATGATTGTACGCGTTCCATATATTCTTTCTTACTTATATCCTCTTCTGTACTATTCTCGGAATGGCAGAAGGGTGGAAGAATATTGACTATTACTTTCATTGTCTTTGACATTGCCTCTGGGAGAATGCGCTTATAACTTTTATAGACAATTTCTCCTTTAGAGTTTGTGGCATTCTTACCACTAAGGATAATACTTGACCAAGTAAAGTTCACCTGCTTACCCCAGTCGGGCAATAAGCCATGAATAGCCATAGAACGGAATACGTATTCTAAAACTTCGCGGGCTTTCTCAAATTTATCATTGTAATCTTTAGACTCGATTGTGTCAGGAAAATGAATAGGAATGAGTAAATCCTCAAGGGCATTGTACCCCATGTCGTCAATGCCGCATTCTTCTATAGCATCAAATACATCCTTGTACATTTTCTGAATCTGAAGGCGAGGAGATTTCCTAGCATGTACTTTGATGCGTTTATACAGCATTTCGTTGTCAACATTTTTGGAATAATATTCTTTATGAGTACTATTTGTCCAATCTGCATCCCATTTCATACGGTCATCATTGATGGAGTCAGATATCTCTTCAGCATCACCGCCAGTCAAGACATACCATGGAATGACACGCCCTCTTTTTTCACAAATGAGGGCTATGTCATTTAAGGCTCTGCCAAGAAATCTTACAGCATTATCCTCGCTGTCACGATGGTACTTGCATTTTGCATCTAAAATGATAGCAGACCAACGGTCAAAATCATTTTCTAATGCTGCTTTTGCTTCATCCCAACAAGGGAAAGCAACTAATTGTAATCCGAAGTTCTCTGCCTTTAATGGGTATTGCTCTATTACCATAGGGTCGTCTTCAACCCAAAGAACTTGGATTAAGTCTAAATCGTAATCTTTCATATCTAAAGAGTTTTAAGAATATTCGTACGATTGAAAGTAAGTATATACTTGACTCTGAACTCGTCATCTGGAGAAGAAACAAGTTCTATCATTCCGTCATACTTACGCATGATGCTGTCTATCTCATTGCATCCGATTCCATGATGTCCGTTAGAGTTAAGGGAGGTGGATACTCCATATTCTAATAGCGATGATGTGCTACGGTCGGATGGTATAGGTGCTCCATTGTTCTCAACGCATATTTTCAATGCGGTACCATCTGTTTCCCAAGAAAAACGCAATTGGTAGTCGTGGCGAGATTCGTCTTTAAATCCATGGGATATGGCGTTTGAAACAATATTGTCCAAAATCTGCTTGAGAGCATCTCTTGGGAACATCATTGTATATATAGGGTCTCCCTTATGCAATATGATTTCTTCAGATAAATCAGTCAAGTCTTTATCAGCCAAATTATGTCCTTTAGCCCATTTTACCACAGGCTTGAAGTTTACCCAACCATTTTCATGCTTTTGGATATAGCTTTCGACGAACTCCTCTGGATTAATCCATTCAGGCTTGGTAAAAGTGTATTCCACATCTGCAATATGGTCCAACTTTACCAACAAATCCTTAGTTGCCATAGAAAGATATTCGAAGGCATCCTTGACGGTTGTTTGTTTGATGCGTGAAATACGCTCATTGTCTGAAATCGTTCCATTTTGTCTTTCTCTGTAAGCATTCAATGCGTAGAAAGTAGCTTCTATGGCCGAAGCAGACTGTGTCAATGCATGTTTACGCATACGAACAGCCTTGATATAGCTCTCATGTTCTTGTTCCAACTCTTTACGGGATGACTCAAATGCATTATAGTTGGCTTCCGACAAGAATGTAGCTCGTTCCAAATCGGTGTGATTTGGAACAATAATCTTATCCATAATCAGTGGAAAAAGTTGTGCGTCAACTTCTCCTTCGCAGATGGATATGATTTGATTCCTGACTTCTGGGGTAAGCAACAATGCTGCCACATATCGCACGTCGATTCCTTCCTTTGGAACAAAACATGCGAACAGCCAGTAAGCAACAATGCCTTCAGATGGTAAATCCTTTATATAGCCAGCAACGAGCTTATCTTTTCTTCCGAAGAGAAGAACACAAGGCTGCATAATATTGCTAAGCAATCCTAATTGTTTTTCAAACAAAGGGGTGCCTGCCGGATGTAAATTCTCTTTGCAGAGTTTTGCATCCTCATATCTTGTAGAAAGGTTTGTCGGAGCAACAACAAGGATATTCTTTTCTTTATCAGAGAGTATCCACTCTATACATTCTTTCTCGTCGTTAAATCTTGTCTTTTTAAAGACAATGTCTTCCTTATTCTTAGGTTTTAAGTCTTGGAAAGACACTATTTCTGAAAGAGACATGCCTTCCTTTGGCTTGGCTGTCAAATAATAGCTTGGCCAAAGTATTTCTGGGTTAAGCAAATCGGGAGATATCTTTGTTTCTTTCCCTGTAACGGCATTCTTTATGCAAATAGAGCTGTTAACAGCTTTATTTACATGGAGGAAAATTCTTTTCTCTGTACTTCTGGCTTGAGTCTCCTCTGTTTCTTTTAAAGAAACGATGGAATAGATTTGCTTATCTTTAGCGAGCTTTGTTGTAAAGTTTGCTAAAGAAAGATCAACAGCCTCGCGTTTGTTCATAAATAGCATTGATTCGCTATTTTGAGGCATGATTGTAAATAGCATCTCTGCCTTAATGCAGGATGAATTTTCTGTTGCTCCAAATATAGCTATGTCAATGTCTGCCATATATTGGCTATTTTCTGTGTCTTTGCTATATTGTTTGATTTCGGATTTTATACCAGCAGCAAATAATCGGATTTGTCCTAATGCCCAAACTTTGTTTTTACAAATCTCTTCTTCGCTGCTATATCCTTTGATAGTGCAGCCAGGAAACAGCATGGCAATATCACCAAATCCAGAATTGGCGATGAATATAGTTTTTCCTGTTCCTATTTTAGCTGTGGTCAAAGTATCATAAGCTACTTTAGATGGCTTTTCTAAAGAAAAGTCAAGTGTTGTTCTTAAATTATGATAGAGGCAATCAAAGATAGATTCTGATACTTCAGAAAAGTGATTAGCCAAGAATACCAACTCAGTCTCCTTGAGTGCATCAACATAAAAATCAGCCACATATTTTGAAAGTGCTTCCAAAATAGCTTGGTCTGCATTCTCACCTGCTACTCTCTTATAAAGAGTAGCAAGTAACTGCTCTTCTGCCTCATCATTGTAAGGCATATCAAATTTGTGTACTCCATCAGATTCGCAGCTTTTGGGACAATGCTCATCTACGAAGTTACGATACTTGGCAACAAGTGCCTCTACTGTGAAGTTGTTGTTTACTGTCTGCATAGTTTTTTGCTTTTTTGTTTACGGCTGCAAATTTACAGGGATGTTGTGCAGTCTTTCTTCACACCAAAATATTCTTGATACATTTTTGCGATTATCTCCTTAATTTCTTCTCGAAGAGACTCTGGAGAGAGTATTTCCACATCATCACGGAACCAAATGAGCTCAGAAATCAATTCCTTGTTAGGAATAAGATTTAGTGAGATAATTCCTTCTGATTCATTCTCCACCATTTGCGAATGGTGAATAGGTTTGGAAATCACGTATGGTAGGCGTTGTGGGGAGAATTTCAGACGGATATGCTCTATCTTCTTGTCCTTCTCTATGGATATGCCAAGGATGTCACGGAAATAAGCATCGAAATCGAAACGCAAGTTTCTTTTGAATGTTGTATCAGAATATTCGATATTTTCGATTCGGTCTAATGGGACAATGGATAAATCTTCAAATTCTGAATTATATCCTAAAAGATACCACCTATTATTATATTGCTTGAGGTAGTACGGATGAATCGTCCATTTTACGACCTCTTTGCCAAAAGGGTGATAGTCGATGAGGATTGGTTGGCGTTTGATAACACAGTTGGTAAGAGTGGATAGAAATCGCAAGCCTTTCATGTCTCGGTTTTGTTCAAATCCGATAAAGTTTGTCTCTACTCCTCTTAGACCAAAGCGGTATCGAAGATTGGTAAGCAATTCTTCAATCCAACTATACATGGGTATGCCCTGAAAACGAGAAAGTGAAGTGATAAGCGTTTCGAGTTGCTCTACTTCCATCTCTGTTATCGGAGTCTCTATAATGGAAAAGTCGTACTCATAGCGTAGGTACTTGCGCTTGCCATCTTGATAGGATTTTATTGGCGCTTCCCATCCTTCGCTACTTTTCATAAACTTGATGTCATCGTATATCTGTTTCTTGGATATAGACTTAATTCCTGCATCTATTAATTGGGCATTGACTTTTTCCATAAGATCTTCTATGAAGTACTTATGGTATTTGTCACTGAAACATTTGTCCAGTATTTTGTATCTTATGAAAGCATTCTTGTTTATTGGCATGGCATGTTTTATAATGTTTACTTAACCTTTCATATTGATTACAATAATCAATCATTACTTTTCTTTTCAAAAATCTTGCAAGCCTTGTTACCAGCGATATAAGCTACGTATGCTTTTATTTGATAGTGAGGATAGGCTTTCTGCATATCTGCGGCATAAGCCTTCACCTGTTGGGCATCTTCTAAGCGTGCCTCTTCCAAATTATCAACAATGCTTGCATCTTTTGACTTGTAATATTTAAACTCAATGATGCGGCAGTCGTTGTGGAATGATGTGCCAGAAATGCCGGTCAGCACTAAGTCAGCACGACCTGATGGCAAGTTCTGTTCGATGGCGAATGTATAGCAATTGCTCAAGTAGCGGCTCAGCAACTCGAAAAATGAACAGCGAATGAAATTCTCGTTCATCTTGTCAAAGGCTTGGGCTGGAAGCTGACCTAAGTATTCCTTCACATAGTTATGGAATAATGGCTCCAGTTCTCTGTCTCTGGCAAATGCCTCGTATGCAGGAACAAACTTACGGGCATTGTCACTGATACTATTCAATTCGTTGTAGTAACTCATGTATACGCTCTTGGTCGTCAAGTTTGGCAAAGCCATTTTGTAATTGTCCTTCAGGGTGGTCATGCCCAAGTAGTAGAGGCTGATAGGGTAGAACTCTGGGGAGAAGAACTTTTGCTTGTTGAACTTGCTGCGTAAATCGGCTTGTGAATAGTACAATTCTCCATCCATCAACAGGCTGTCGAGCATTTCTTTGGCATTGTCAAGCGTGATGGTCAATCTTCTTATCCAACTAGTGTCAGTACGTAGGTTCTCATCTACCATTTCCGTAGGGATGCCGCCTTTCAGTTCTGCAAAGTTCTTGAGGAAGTAAGTCAGAATGGTAGAGTTGAACAATGGTTCCGCATTTGGTAAAAAGTGGTAACCATCATAATTGTTGAGTATCAGAGTCCACAATTCCTCGAAAGAGGCTTGAGGGCCATATTTATTGATGACATACTTCAGATATTGGGCTGCTTCCTCATGGGTAAAGCCCAATAAGTTGGTAAATTCAGGCTTCAGTGTCAACATCTCTGCGATGTTATAGCCACTGGTTAAGTCATCCATGGTGACAGGCAGTACTCCAGTACAGAAGCAAGTACGGATGGTGCCTTCGCCAATGCCTGCCTTGATAACCTTGAAGAATGTTCGTAGGAAACTTTCCCCTGTGGTCAGGTCCTGGTACAGCGAGTCCTTATAGACAACTAGTAGCTGGTTGGTAAAGTTGTCATATTCATCTATTAATATATAAAGAGGTGGAAGATTATGGGAAGAGATAAACTCGCATACTTCAACCAACATGTTGGAGGCATTGCCATCCTCTCTGAACCTGAAATCTCCAAAAAGGTCTCTGTTGCGTTCCACCAATGTACGGAGTGGACTGCAATTCACTGCGTTGAAGTTCTTCTCGATGTCTTCCTTCTTGCTGGCAACGGAAGTTGTGGAAAAGTCATATCTTACCACGAGATATTGATTGTGCTCGTTTGTTGGGTGCTCGCCAATCCAAGTTCCACCAAACAAATCTTTGAATTGTGTTGCCATGTTACGATCATAATAGTGAGCCAACATGGAAACGAACAGACTCTTTCCAAATCTGCGAGGACGGAGAAAAACTGGTGCTTTGTAACGCTCAAGCAGTGGAATATAGTTGGTCTTGTCCACATAATAATATCCCTTGTGGCGAATCTCTGCAAAGTTCGCCACAGCGTATGGAACGGTAATATCTGCCTGTGAGTATGTCATGGTCTATCTCCTTTTTGTTGCAAATGTACGATTTTTATTTATTACTACCAAATAAAATCGAAAGATTTTGTTTAATATAGTAATACCAGTCCGGCAAAAGCCGAGTAGAGTATCATGCGGATAGGATTGATCTTCATCACCTTCACGCCGATAAAGGTGGCAAAGAAGAGGGCGATGGAGATATAGAAATGCCAGGGATTGGCTGGCGTAGAGAAGTTCTCGCCATTCATCAGAAGCAGGGCTGCGGCTCCAACCAATCCGACAATGGCTGGGCGAAGACCGATGAAGATGCTCTGGACGGCTGTGGTGTTCATATACTTGTACAGCATCTTGCTGATAAGAATCATCAAAACCAAGGATGGGAGAACCAGGGCAAAGGTCGCCATGGCACTTCCGAGTACAGCCATCATGCCACTCATGCCGGCATTATGGACAGCTGTATAGCCACAATAGGTAGCGGTGTTGATACCGATAGGTCCCGGTGTCATCTGAGAGATGGCAACCACATCGGTAAACTCTTGCATCGTCATCCAATGATACTGCGTAACAACCTGTCCCTGAATCAGGGATATCATGGAATAGCCACCTCCGAATCCGAAGATGCCTATCTGAAGGAATACGATGAAAAGCTGAAGAAATATCATATATATATAATAATGTGTAAAGTTAATAGGGCATTCCTACAATAAGGCGTAGTCCCTACAAACTATTAACTATAAACTTTTAACTAATCTTACTCTGTTGGCTGGATAAACTGTCCATAGATGTAGCCACCTACGGCAGCTGCGATAATCACCCAGATTGGGTTGACGCCCAAAAGCCAGATCAGAAGGGCGGATAGAATAGGAATCCAGCAGTTGACAAGCGAAATACCGGCACTCTTGGCAAGCGAGAATGTAGGTACGGCTATCAATGCCACGACGGCAGGACGGATGCCTGCAAACATGGCAGCAACAACCTTGTTGTCTTCAAACTGATGGAAAAACATGGCTATCGCCAAGATAATAAGGAACGATGGCAACGAAGCGCCGAGGGTGCAGACGATGGCTCCCGGTGTCTTTGCCAACTTATATCCGAGCAGGGAACTCATGTTGATGGCCAAGGCGCCCGGACAAACCTGGGTAGTGGCAATGGCATCCAGAAATTCCTCCTTCGTCATCCAATGATGCTTGTCGACGACTTCGGATTCTATAATAGGAATCATGGCATAGCCACCACCAAAGGTGACTATGCCAATCTTCAAAAATGTTTTGAATAATGTAAGATAACTTACGCTATTATTCATTTTTTACCTTCTTACTTTTTTACCTTTTTACTTTTTCAAAGCTCTTTCTTCAATCCACTGACGTGCATTGACAAATGCCTCAATCCAAGGAGTTACCTCGTCGTTGCGGCGATCAGCTGGATACCAGGCGTTCTGCCATGGGAAGATGGCACGCTCCAAGTGTGGCATCATAGCCAAGTGGCGACCATCTGCAGAGCAGATACCTGCTACATTGTAGTCACTGCCGTTAGGATTACCTGGATACTCAGCGTAGTTGTACTTCGCAATGATGTTGTAGTGATCCTCTGGCTCAGGCAAGTAGAAACGGCCCTCGCCGTGAGCTACCCAGATACCGAGCTTATCACCGCTCAGGCTACCGAACATCACACTGTCGTTCTGAGGAATAGTCAGACCGAGGAATGTGCTCTCGAACTTCTTGGATGTATTGTGGCAGAGGTGTGAACGATGCTTGTGCTCAGGATTGATGAGGTTCAACTCAACCATCAGCTGGCAACCGTTGCAGATACCGAGTGAAAGGGTATCCTCACGGGCATAGAACTTATCGAGTGCCTCTTTAGCCTTAGGATTGTAGAGGAATGCACCAGCCCAACCCTTGGCAGAACCGAGAACATCGGAGTTAGAGAAACCACCGCAGAATACGATGAAGTTCACATCCTCCAGAGTCTCACGACCAGAAATCAAGTCGGTCATCATCACATCCTTTACATCGAAGCCGGCGAGATACATAGAGTATGCCATCTCACGCTCACCGTTGGTACCCTTCTCACGGATGATGGCTGCCTTGATGCCAGATGGAGTGCGACGGTTAGCGTCGAGACTGTAGCTAGCGAGGGTTCCCTTGAAGCCGTAGCCGAAGTTCATCTCGATAGGCTGCTTCTTATAGTTGGTGTAACGCTTCTTGGCCATACCGTTCATGCTCTGCTTGCGGTCGAGGAGGTAAGAGGTCTTATACCAGTCGTCGCGCAAAGCATCGATATCGAACTCGTGCTCGAAGCCTTCCTTCTTGATGATAATCTTGCGGAGCTCAGGAGCTGGATAACCAATCTTGGCATAACCGATACCGTTCTCATCGAAGAATGCCTTCAACTCGTCCTTGTGAGCATCGCTTACCTGGATGACAACACCTGGATTCTCTGCGAAGAGGGTCTTGATGATGTCGGCATCTGCGATGTCGTGGAGGTTGATCTTCATACCGCCCTCTACGTTGGCGAATGTCATTTCGAGGAGAGTTGTAATCAAACCACCGGCGCTGATATCGTGACCAGCCATTACCCAACCACGGTTGATGAGTTCCTGTACGGCGTTGAAGCAGTCAACGAAGTACTCTGGATTCTTGACGGTAGGAACATCGCTGCCCACCTTGCCCAGACTCTGAGCGAAAGCAGAACCACCGAGACGCTGCTCGTCGAAACTGAAGTCGATATGGTAGAGGCTAGAGTTCTTGTCGTTAACGAGAACTGGGCTAACCACCTTCTTGACATCTGAAACCTCACCACCGGCACTGACGATAACGGTACCCGGAGCGATGATCTTCTCACCGTTAGGATACTGCTGGGTCAAAGAGAGAGAGTCCTTACCTGTTGGTACGTTTACGTGGATGGCGCAGCAGAAGTCTGACAATGCCTTTACACCCTCGTACAGACGGGCATCCTCACCCTTCTGACTGCGGCAAGGCCACATCCAGTTGGCTGAGAGGCTGATGCTGTCCATGCCATCTGCCAATGGAGCCCATACGATATTAGTCAATGACTCTGCTACAGAGAGTACTGAACCTGCCTTTGGATCGGCAAGACCAGCCTGAGGGGCATGACCCATTGCTGTTACGATACCCTTCTCGCCACGGTAGTCGAGTGCTACGACACCACAGTCTGAGAGTGGCAACTGAATCTGACCCTGACCCTGCTGACGGGCAATCTTACCTGTTACGGAACGGTCTACCTTGTTGGTCAACCAGTCCTTACAAGCCACAGCCTCCATCTGGAGAACACGCTGCAAGTACTCGTCGAGGTTATCTGCAGAATAAGTTACATCTTCATATTTACGCTCTACGGTCTCATCTACCATCACAGTCTTAGGAGTATGACCGAACATCTGAGCTACATCGAGGTCGAATGGCTTCACACCATCAGCCTGCTTGAAGCTGAAGTGAGCATCGCCTGTAGTCTCACCAACCACGTACATTGGAGCACGCTCACGGTCGGCAATCTTCTGAACCTCGCTGATATACTTCTCGTCGATGAGCAAGCCCATGCGCTCCTGACTCTCGTTGGCGATGATTTCCTTGGCGCTCAAAGTCTTGTCGCCGATAGGCAACTTAGACATGTCGATTTCGCCACCGCACTCTTCTACCAACTCAGAGAGACAGTTCAAGTGACCGGCTGAACCGTGGTCGTGGATGCTGACTACTGGGTTCTCATCGTTCTCAACGAGTGCACGAACCAGGTTGTAGGCACGTTTCTGCATCTCAGGGTTGGCACGCTGAACAGCGTTCAACTCGATACCATTGCTGTAACGGCCTGTATCTACAGAAGAAACAGAACCACCACCAAGACCGATGCGATAGTTGTCACCACCTACTACGACAACCTTATTGCCCTTCTGTGGCTCACCCTTCTTGTAGTCACGCTTCTTGCCGTAGCCTACACCACCAGCAAGCATGATTACCTTATCGTATGCATACTTCTCGCCGTTTTCTTCGTGCTCGAAAGTAAGCACTGAACCGGTGATGAGAGGCTGACCGAACTTGTTACCGAAGTCTGATGCACCGTTAGAAGCCTTGATCAGAATCTGCTCTGGAGTCTGATAGAGCCACTTACGTACTGGCATGATGTCTTCCCAGTCGCGTTCAGCATCGCTCTTGCCGTTGTCATCCTTCAATCGAGGATAAGCGGTCATGTAGCAGGCAGTACCTGCGATAGGCCATGAACCAACACCACCACCCATACGGTCTCGGATTTCACCACCCGTACCGGTAGCAGCACCATTGAAAGGCTCTACAGTAGTAGGGAAGTTGTGGGTCTCAGCCTTCAGAGAGATAACACTCTCGATATCCTTCACCTGGAAGAAATCGCTGGTAGTCTGATCTGCCGGAGCAAACTGCTCGATAACAGGACCCTGAGAGAAAGCCACGTTGTCCTTGTAAGCAGAGAGGATCTTATTAGGATTCTCGTTGGTGGTCTTCTTGATCATGCTGAAGAGAGAAGACTCCATCTCCTTACCGTCGATGATAAACTGGCCGCCGAAGATCTTGTGGCGGCAGTGCTCTGAGTTGATCTGTGCGAAACCGAAGATTTCGCTGTCGGTGAGAGGGCGTCCGTTCTCTTTCTCCAGCTTGTGGAGATAAGCCATTTCGTCCTCGCTGAGGGCAAGACCCTCTTCCTCGTTATACTTCTCGAGGTCATCGACGTACTTGATAGGTTCTGGCTCGTGGTTCACGGTGAACACATCCTGTCCGATACCGTTGTACATACGCTGGAGCATAGGGTCGTGCTCAGCGTCCTCGCTATCTACAGGGAAGTACTCCTCGATACGCGAAATGCCGTTAAGACTCATGTTCTGAGTAATCTCAACGGCATTCGTACTCCAAGGAGTAATCATTTCACGGCGTGGGCCGACATAGAAGCCCTGCAACTGCTGGGCGTCCTCTAAAGTCGCGTCACCATAAAGCCAACAAAGTTCATTAATTTCGTCCTGAGATGGTTTGTGGTCAATCTCGGTCGCAATCACACTCTTAGATGGAGTTCTGAAAAAAAGAATCATACTATTTTCTCTTTTTATATTGTTAATGTATTAATTCTACTTCGGCGAAAGCTTGCATCCTATACGAATGCATTAGCAATTCGAGTGCAAAGATACGATAATTTAGAATAAGAACAAAATAAAAGGAGAAGTTTTTTTGTTTTTTGGCAGTTGGGGGTATTGTTTCTTTCTTTTCTGTTTGCTCAAAGAATGCCTTTTCTGATTATTCAATCCTTGTCTTTCTGTTTGTTTTATGCTTTTTCTCTTCCTTTTCTTCTTGCTCAATTATGCCTTTCCCTCGCACAAGAAAAAGTTTTGCCAAAAAATCCCTCACATCCCTCACTACTTCCGAAATTTTGTCTTGCAATAAATTGAAATGTAATGTGTTAGCCGTATTTTGTACGGTGATTGATAGACGGAAAATTGAGGTCTATCCCTCACCCATCCCTCACCACTCTTGCCCTTGCATAGGAATAGCAAGCTCGGCATTCGTGAACAGTGTCCTCGACAAACACAAAATGGTTCATACGAAAAAACAAAGTGACTTATACGTAAAACCAACGTGGTTCGTGTGTAAAAACAAACTGTGCCGAGCGTTTGTTCCAACTGTTCCAAGTGTTGGAACATTTTTGACTAGCATTTACCTCCTACCCGATTTCCAGGGCAGGAAACTTTTTGTTTCCAGTACGGAAACAAGTTGTTTCCACTAATGGGACGTTCTGCTACGTCGGGACAGTATTCCGAAAGGTGTAGTTGTTATTTTAAAAGGTCCTCTGTTGGATCGGTGAGAGATGTGAGTCGTGTGGGTGATGGATAGGGTGATGGATGGGTGAGGGATAAATCCGAAAAATCGCCTCGTCCCTCACCGCTCGAAAAACTGATAATCTTCTGAACGATAAATGCTTACACCTTAAATTTTCTGAAGTGGTGATGGATGTGAGGGATATTTCGGCAAAACTTTTTCTACACGTGCGTGCGTATGCAAGAAAAGCCCAGCAAGTATACCTTATGAGATATTCTTGCTGGGCTTGATGTTTATAAGAATGTTAGCTTACTTGATAGCTATCTTCTTAGCTTTCTTTTGATTTCCGTTATTTACAGAAATAATGTATAAGCCAGATGGCAAACGATTGTCTGTGATTGTCTGCCAGTCGTTATTGGCAATGGCCTTGCCGTGGAATACCTGGTTGCCACTGATGTTAACGATGTTATAGTAGCATTCTTCATTGTTGCCACTGATGGAAATTTGGAGATTCCCCTCTTGTCTGATTGCAAAGTTCAGTTCGCCACTGGCGTTGCCATTGATGTTGTTGATGCCAGTAGCCTCGTCAGCAGGTGTGGTGAACTGCTGTGTCTCACCGTATGTTGTGCCCGATGCTGTCTTGACGTAAGCACGGTAGTTGTAGGTGGTATTATATGCTAGACCAGTCAAGTCTGCTTCCATACTCTGACCTGTAGCCTGTACCTTCTGCACGTTCTCGCCTGCACGAGTCTTGGCTGCAGCCTCTGCCCAATACTCAAATCCTTGCTCGATAATGTCGTCAGTTCCTTGCAGTGCCACACCTCTTACCTTGGCAGTATTGGCTTGTACGTCAATCTTGGCATAGGTATGGACGGTTGGCTCGAAATAGGAAAAATCGCTAGGGTCGAAACCTGTCCAATCGCCATAGTACATAATGTCTTGGCTAGACTTGTAGTATGGACGAACTTTGTAATATGACGTAACATCAAGGTTATTGATTCTACCTTCCATAGTTCCAACATACACGATAGCCTTGCCTGATTTTGATTCAACAATAGCTGGAGCATCTATTTTTCTCCATTCAAATCCAACGTTTGTCTCTTCATCAGATATGTTTGTCTTTGCGCAAACAATGGCAGAGCTATTAGCTAGAACCTTTGGGGTAAGAGTCTCAATTGTAAGACTAGATGTTTTTACTTTTATACTTTTATAAACACCGTTTACGTAATATTTAAATGTGTATTCCTTGTTAGGTGTTAGTCCGTTAACTGTTATTTCGTCCCCTTCTTTGTAACCGTCAAAGTGACTGTTAGTATAAGTGGCATCCCCTAAGACGTATGAGCCTTTTAGATGAATCGTTGTTGGTCCAACATTTACGACTTCAATGTTTTTTTCAATGGCGAGCGTTGAAATTGATTTCTCTGTTTTGACTGTATAGTCCTCTCCATATGTGGCGGTAATAAACACTCGGTTATATGAGTCTGGGCTGAGGCCTTTGATAGTAATAGGCTTATTTTCCCAACGATATTCTTTGCCCCCTATTTTTAAACTTATAGAAGTTGGCTTTGTGTCTTTTTTATCTCTGTCGACAACAGTAACAGAATTTATTGTAAATGTAGTTTGGGTGCATTTGTAGCTTACATTAAATTCGGGAGTTGCAGTCTTAAAGACGAATAGCTTGTCTTCCCACTGATATGTCTTGTCTCTATAGATAGCATAAGGGATAAAACTCAGTTCTTCTTCTGGATATAAGTCCGATACATATACAATTCCATCTTCGTTTGAAGGGTAATTCTTCTTCAGTTCTTTAACATAATAACCAGTCTCACTCGGTGCTAAACTTTCGTCTTCAGTAGCTTTGATGTGAGCCTGCAGTTTGTCTGTAAATTTAGAAACATATTTAGAGCCTCCCTGATAGTCGTAGTCTTCTCTTGTAAAAGTACTAACAGTAGGAGCTTTTGTTTGTATGTAATCGACATCTTCTCCAGTTTCTGCAATGACATCCTTTTTTGAGTAATGCGTCCACTTGAGTTTAACTTCGTATTTTGTGTTTGGTAAGAGATTGTCGACAGTGTATACTCCCTCTTCGTTAGGTGTTATTTCTTTATTGTCCACTGTTAATGACTCAAATTTGTAACCATATACTAATGTGCCATTTTTGGGGTCTTTTGGGTTGGTGGATTGGTATATGAGGTTGGGGTTGAATTGTGGCTTGTTTATAGTAAATGAAACCTTACCCAATAATGCCTCAGTTTGTGATTCTATATAACACTTCTCGATATTGTAACAGCCAGAAAAAATCTTCTTAGCCTTTTCTAACTCAGAATGATGTACATATACAGTGCTATTTTTGTCTAGCTTACTAAGAAAACTATAACTATCATATGTTCCTTCAATCGTAAGAATCGTTTTTGTATCTTTAAATGCATAGTCGTTTATTTTTTTGACAGAAGCCTGGAGCGTTATAGATGATATTCCGCAATTGTAGAATGCGTAAAATCCTATAGACTTAATTTTTTCTGGAACAATGTATGACGCCTTCTTGCCCAAAGGATATGTGATAATCTCTGTTTCTGCTTTGTTTGTAAGGACTCCATCTATGGAAGAATATGAATTGTTGGCTATGTCCACATTTATTTTTTTTAGGTTGGGACATAAATCAAAACCTACAAGATATTCTTTGAATTTATTTATAGTTGAAGGTATACCTATTTCGCTAATGTTACAGTAGTATAATGCTTTTTGTTCAATTTGAGTTGTTCCTTCGGGAATTGCATAGGAGCCAGTACGTCCAGTAGGAAGTGCTTTTAAACTTTTTTTGTCTTTTGTGTAGAGAACACCATCGACAGAAGAATAATCTTTGTTATCTTTATCTACAAAAATGTTTTGTAATTTATCGCATCCTTGGAAATCTTTGCTTGATACAGTCCAGTCTAAATAACTTAGAATGTTAGCTCCTAAAGTGATAGAAGTTAGTTCTTTGTTATTATAGAAGACGGAAGGATACCATTCTGTGACTTTGTATACTTTTTTGTTGTAAGTGATTGTAGCAGGAATAATAATGTCACCTTTGTAACCATCTGCATCGTATTTTGTTATTTTGGCAGTTTCGGTTTTTGTGTCTAAAATATAGTGTATGCCATTGACTTCAATGCTGCCAAAAGAATAAGTGGAAGCGCAGAACAATAGGATGAGACTGCAAAGTATATTCTTATAAAAATGTTTCATAATAATAAAAATTGGCGTACAACCGTTCGTGGCTTGTCAAGCTTCTGGTTACCGCCAAGTGACCTGCACATACAACAAGCACAGAACGGCTCACGCCAATATAGGCATGAACCTTCTATCTGCTTGTTCTCGTATGTGCGAAAATTGGCGGTATTCGAAGCTTGGAGAACAAGAGCTAAAAGCTCAATATTTTAACATCTTAAAAGTCGGAACGGAAACGCACGTAAGTTAATAATAGTGAGGCGTTATGCCCCAATTCTTAATTCTTAGAAGAGATACTCTAAGTATCAGTTCTTAGTACGTTTTTTGTTCTTTTCTGTCTGTTTCTTATTTTCTAATTTAAATGTTACACAATCTCGTTAATTCACTCTTGATGCTATGCTTAAAAGATAGTTTCTTTTATCTTTTCGATAACTTCATTAAAGTATGGCTGCTTCATGCGACTAATTTTTCTGATGACATCTCTGTCAACATCACTAACTAATATTTGGCATTTTACGTAACTCTGCTTCTGCATAGGTACTGTTAGCATTTTGTCGCTAATGGGATGGTTGTAATCTTCATTATAATCTTTTGACGAAATCATACAAAGATAGATGTAACCTTCCCTCTCTTGAAGCTCGTTATTGCTAATGATGAGAGCAGGGTGAACTTTTGAAACTCCTTCTGGGAGTACAAAGTTTATCTCTACTATATCACGTTGCTCATATTTCATTGTTATAAGTATTTGGCAAACATTATTGCAGCGTTTCTTTTTGCCGTTGTCAGAAATGCAGCACGTTCTTCAGCTCGGTCTCTAAAGTCGGATCTAGCATCTATTCCTGCTTTGGATACAAATGTGGAATTTGTCGTGCTTGTTATCTTTGGCGAAGGATGCGCTGATGTTATTTTGCCTGTATACTGGCTTTTCTTTTCATCCATATTTTTCCTTTCTTTTGTAAAGTTCTACAATTCGCAGGCAAAGATAATGCTTTTTTCTGAAACTCGCAAGGAAATAGATGTTATTTTATGGGTGGTGTTGCCTTTTTCCGTAACTACTCAGTCATCTTTATGCTTGATAAGTAGCCCTTTAGTAAAATCCAGGCGACTCGTCCTCTTACAGTTAAGAAACTGTAAAATTGCAAATCGCCTTGTTCAGCAAGTTCGCTACTCTCAACAGAACAGGTTCTTAGTCTGACGACACTCCAATTCACGCCCTTTAGCCACGTCTTGTTTATCCTTCATCGTTTAGATTGTAGGTATGAGAAGATAAAACGCTCTTGGCGCAGTATCGCCTTCTGTAGCTAATATTGGCTTTTGGGCAAATCAAAACTCCCTGTTAAAAGTCGTTTCATGCCATTTTGTGGTATCAAAAAAAATACGTAACTTTGCACCCATGAGTTACAACGACATTACATCAATAACAGAACCGCTAGAGGCAATCAAAGCCTTGTTTGCCGAGCTCACCACCGTTAAGGAAGAGCTTTCGGCAAGCAGGAGTGACGTTGCCTCTCTCAAACGTAACTCTACTCGTCAAAATGTAACTATCAAGCGTATAACGCAAGAACGTGACCAATTCAAGAAAGAAGTGGAATCACTTCGTTCCGAGCTGGAAAAAATTGGCGGCAAGCATGTAGAAAAAGACAGCAGCAACTCAAGTATTCCCCCGACCAAACAACCCATAGAGAAGCAAGTTGTTCAACGAACTAAATCTCTTCGCCAACCTTCGGGCAAGAAGCCTGGCGGGCAGCATGGACATGAAGGTCATTCCATTAGCAAGACGCAGAATCCTGATGGGATAGAAGAGCACAAAGCTAAGGTCTGTCCTCACTGTGGTTGTGCAATACCAGACGATGCCGAACAAACTTGTGTCAAGTCTGTACAGGTCATAGACATCACTGGGCCTTTGTCTCTCCCTAGCGTGACAGAGCACAAGGTATATTCCGCCGTATGCCCACACTGTCACCAAACAGTCAAAGGAAACTCTCCAACGGGCAATTGCAAAAAGGTTATGTATGGTCCTAAGTTGCAAACCTTGGTAGTGTACCTTTCCGTTGTCCAGTCCATCCCTTACAACCATATCGAAGAGATAATAACAGACATCTTCATGGTCTCTTCGTTCTCAGACGGCTCCATCAAGAACATTCTGAAGAAGAACAAGCAAAAGGCGACTCCTATATATGACAGCATACTGGACTATATTGAGAAACAGAAAGCGGCTGGCATGGATGAGACAGGCGCATACATCAACAATAAACTCTGTTGGTTCTGGTGTCTCCAGTGCCCTCGCTTTTATTATGTCTTCGCCGACGAGTCACGAGGTATAAAGGCCTTGGAAGATCACGAGGTGGTGAACCGCCTCGTGGGACTTATCCTATATACTGACCGTCATGGAACATACTTCAAGTTGCAGGTGGCTGGGCATCAAGTATGTCTCGTGCATTTGCTAAGGAACTTACAATACCTGAATGACCTCAATCCCGAACAGAAATGGTCATCAGGGATACAGGAGCTACTGAGGGATGCCATCCACAAGAGCAAGACTGTTCCGCTGGATAAAATAGACAAGGAGTACTACAAGAAAAAACTAAGCGAGGCTCTTGAGAAAAATGTAGCACCGTATGAGAGAAAAGGGGGCAAATGATTTTCAGGCATTACAAAATGGACTGATAAACAGCGAGGATTACATCTTTACCTTTTTGGAACATGAGGAGGTGCCACATCATAACAATTCCAGCGAAGCCTCAATTAGGGTGTTGAAAGTCAAAACCAAGGATGGGGCCGATGAGTTTGCTTGCTTTCACTCCATAGCAGAAACTGCCAAGCGTAACGGTATTTCTAAATTCACAGCTTTGTACCAACTTATTTCGGACATGGCACCCAAAAGTAATTTTATCGAAGATTTGATTTCAATGGAGAGCTAACTTTTAGCCCTCCTTTGATAGGTGTACCCTGTTTTTAAAAGACTGAGTAGTTACGGCTATTCTTACCTTGAGAGGCTACATTTGACGGTTTAGCTATAAGAAAAGTGCTTTCTGTTGCCTTTTTTGGTTAAAAAGGTGATAAATAAAGATTTAGAGGTTAAAAATGTCTAAATGCATTTGACAAATATTGTTTATTCGAGTCTTATCTGTAACTTTGCAAGTGAAAGAAGTGAATCAGCTTCTATAATGCCCTAAAATGTAGAAGCTTCCGGATAACGGATGAAAGCCGGGAGAACTCTAATATAATAGGAGGTAGAAAGCGACGTTAATATACTATAATCAATTAATAATAACAAGAAAATTTAAATTAGAAAGAATATGAAACAGACAAAGTTAATGGTAATGGCAATGATGGCTGTAGCTCTGATGGCTACAAGCTGTGCAAGTAAGAAGGATCTTCAGAATTGCCAGAATGAGAATAAGGAATTGTCAAGCAACTATCAGGCTACCAAGGAAAAGCTGGCAGCTACTGAGGCTAGTCTGGCAGCAGCCCAGGAGCAGCTCGCTACTGCAAAGAGCGATTACGCTAAGTTGCAGAACTCGCTTGACAAGAGTTTGAACAATGCAAGCCAGAACAACGTGAGCATTGAAAAACTCGTTGACCAGATCAACGAGAGTAACCAGTATATCCGTCACCTGGTTGAGGTAAAGAGCAAGAGCGATTCGCTCAACATGGTTCTTACCAACAACCTGACCCGCTCTTTGAGCAAGGAAGAGATGAAGGAGGTTGATGTTCAGGTTCTGAAGGGTGTAGTTTACATCTCTCTGGCTGACAATATGCTCTATCAGAGTGGTAGCTATGAGGTGAACAGCCGTGCTCAGGAAACATTGAGCAAGATTGCTAAGATCATCACAGACTACAAGGATTACGATGTGCTCGTAGAGGGTAATACCGATAACGTACCAGTAAGCACTACAAGTGCCAAGATGAAGAATATCCGCAACAACTGGGACCTCTCTGCTCTCCGTGCAGCTTCTGTTGTTCAGTACTTGCAGGATCACTTCGGTGTAAATCCTAAGCGCCTTACAGCTGGTGGCCGTGGTGAGTACAACCCTGTAACAACTAACGATACAGAGGTAGGCAAGCAGCGCAACCGCCGCACTCAGATTATCATCACTCCTAAGCTCGACCAGTTCATGGACTTGATCGACAAGGCTCCAGAGGAGAAGTAAAAAGGCTATTTAAAGGTAAAAAGGTAAAAGGGTAAAAAAGTAAAAAGGTAAATAAGTAGAGGCATCAATGAGTTTTCGGGCTCATTGATGCCTTTTTAGGTATAAATATACAGATTTTATGTTTTAAGTACGTAAAAAGTGCTTTTTGTTATCATTTTGCTGGAATTATTCTTAATTTCCTTTCTTTTCTTGATTATTTTTATTAATTTTGCAGGCAAAATATCAAGGGGCCACTTGGCTGCCCTGATCATTGTACATTGTAAATTATTAATTATACATTATATTGTGTTATGGAAAAGATTAAGATGACAACTCCATTGGTAGAGATGGACGGTGATGAGATGACAAGAATTCTCTGGAAGATGATTAAGGATGAACTCATTCTTCCTTTCGTTGATTTGAAGTCTGAGTATTATGATCTCGGTCTGCCTTATCGCGACCAGACCAATGACCAGGTAACCATCGACTCTGCCGAGGCGGCTAAGAAATATGGCGTGGCTGTGAAGTGTGCTACTATCACTCCTAATGCACAGCGTATGGACGAGTATAAACTCCACAAAATGTGGAAGAGCCCTAATGGAACTATCCGTAGCATCATGGACGGTACCGTATTCCGTGCTCCTATCACCATCCCAAGTATCCACCCTTGTGTAAAGAACTGGGAGAAGCCTATCACTATCGCCCGTCATGCTTACGGCGATGTATACAAGAGCGTGGAACTTCGTGCTGATGAGCCAGGTACAGCCAAACTCGTGTTCGAGGGTAAGAGCGGCAAGAAGCAGGAAATTGAGATTCATTCTTTCGATGGTGCTGGCGTTATCCAGGGCATGCACAATACTGATAAGAGTATCCGCAGCTTTGCTCACAGCTGCTTCAAGTTTGCCATTGATACCAAGCAGGATCTCTGGTTTGCTACCAAGGATACCATCTCTAAGACTTATGATGCCCAGTTCCGCAAGATCTTTGAGGAAGTATATGAGAGCGACTATAAAGAGAAGTTTGCAGAACTCGGTATCGAGTATTTCTATACATTGATTGATGATGCCGTAGCCCGTGTTATCCGCAGCAAGGGCGGCTTTATCTGGGCTTGCAAGAACTATGACGGTGATGTGATGAGCGATATGCTCAGTACAGCTTTCGGTTCTCTGGCGATGATGACTTCCGTATTGGTTTCTCCTGACGGCAAGTATGAGTATGAGGCAGCCCATGGCACCGTAACCCGCCACTACTATCGCTATTTGAAGGGTGAGGATACATCCACCAACCCAATGGCTACCATCTTTGCATGGAGCGGTGCGTTGAGAAAGCGTGGCGAACTGGATGGCATCAAGGAACTTCAGAACTTTGGCGACCAGCTGGAGGCTGCATGTTTCGATACTTTGAACGATGGTATCGCTACCAAGGATCTCGTAAACCTGATGGAAGGTGTTGAGGCTAAGGCTGTAAACTCAGCTGGCTTTATCGCTGCCATCCGCGAGCGTCTGGAAAAGCGATTGGCATAAAAACAATAAGACCTGGGGTGATTAACCTCAGGTCTTATTGTTTTAGTTATTTTTAGTTTAAATCTTGATTCTTTTTCTTGCGTTTGCGCAAAGCGTCTGAATAAACCTTAAACAAATCAATGTTCAGCAACTGACAGATATGGTAAAGCATACCCGTATCTATAGTGGCTCTGCCGTATACCTTATATATATTAGTACGATGGCAGCCTAATTGCTCAGCAAGCCATACTGTGGTCTTGCCTTGCTTGTTTAATTCCTCTTTGATGATTTCACCGATTAAGGGAATTGCATTTACTTTATCTTTCATACTCTTTCAGTTGTGTTATATGCTCACTTATAGTTATATCGGGTGCAAAAGTAGTATTTCTGTTTCTAACTAGCAAAGAAACATGTAGCGAATTTGGAAACACTAAGTTAAAATGTGTAACAAAATCCCCGTTTTTTTATATTTTTTTCTCTAAAGAACTAAATGTCACGAAATTGTAACCGAATGTAACGCTTATTACGAAAGAAAAGTCGTAATTTTGCAGCGATATTTTAAATAACATGAAATATGGAAGAGAATATGAAAAGAATACTTGTTGTTGATGATGAGCAAGACTTGTGTGAGATTCTGAAATTCAATCTCGAAACAGAAGGATATGAGGTAGAGACTGCCAATTCTGCAGAAGAGGCTTTGGAGATGGACATCGCTTCGTTCGACCTGCTGCTACTGGACGTCATGATGGGAGGAATGAGCGGTTTCCAGCTGGCTAAGCAGTTGAAGGGCAATCCGATGACAGCCAATGTTCCGATTATCTTCCTTACAGCCCGAGATACAGAAAACGATACGGTGACAGGATTCAATATTGGTGCCGATGATTATATCTCGAAACCTTTCTCTATCCGAGAGGTGATGGTCAGAGTGCGTGCCGTCTTGCGCCGTACGGCTGAACAGGCTGGCGATGCTGATGAATCGAAGATCATCAACTATCAGGGACTGCAGCTGAATCTGGACAAGAAGACGGTGAGCATCGATGGTGAGGCTATCCCTTTCACCAAGACCGAGTTCGAACTCCTGCGTCTTTTCCTCGAAGAGCGCGGCAAGGTGTTCTCCCGTCAGGAACTTATCGACCGGGTATGGCCTAAGGATGTGATGGTACTCGACCGCACGGTGGATGTCAACATCACCCGTATGAGAAAGAAAATTGGTAAGTTTGCCAAGTGCATCGTTACCCGTTTGGGATTCGGTTATTATTTTGATGCGTAATTAAAATGTTTAAGTTAAATAGTGTAGGTAGAAAGTTGTACTTCAGTGTGCTGGCGGTGTTCCTTGTGTTCGCCGTCAGTTTTATCGTGTTCCAGCAGGCACGTGAGAAGCAGTATAAAATAGGTACGCTTACTATCAAGTTGGAAAATTATAATGAACTGTTGGCAGAAGATCTGGCGCTCTCTCCTGGTGAAGGAATTATTCTGCAGGATAGCCTTCACAATAAGAAAGTGACTGTGGCTCATGAGAAGTTGCAGGCTTTTGTCCGAGAACATGAAAGCAAGGATCTTCGTGTTACGTTGGTGCGCCCTAACGGTAAGGTGATTTATGACAACATGAGTTCCGACTATGAACATTTTGCCAACCATGCCAAGCGGGAGGAAATAGCAGAGGCCTTGAAAAACAGGGTAGGCTCAAGCGTGGAGCGACAGTCTAAAACCCTGAAGCATGATTATTTCTATGTGGCTTCTTATTTCCCGGAAAGCAAGCTCATCATCCGTACGGCACTACCTTACAATAATGATTTGGCAAAATCGCTGCAGGCCGACCAGCATTTCATCTGGTTTGCCATCGTAGCCGTCATTCTGCTTACCATCGTGCTCTACCGTTTTACGGACCGTCTGGCTAAGAATGTTTCCAAACTGAGCATCTTTGCTTATAAGGCAGACCACAACGAGAGTCTTGAGGTGGAAGATCTCGCCAAGTTCCCTAACGATGAGTTGGGCGAGATTGCTGAGCGTATCATCAAGATGTATAAGCGCATACAGACCACCCGACGTGAACAGGATGTACTGAAGCGGCAGCTTACCCAGAATATCGCTCACGAATTGAAGACTCCTGTAGCAAGTATCCAGGGTTATCTGGAAACGATACTCGACAATCCGCATATCAACGAAGAGATGAAGTCGCAGTTTCTGCAGCGCTGTTATGCCCAGAGCGAACGCCTCACCTCTCTGCTCCGCGACATCTCTACCCTGAACCGGTTGGATGACGGTTCGGATATGATAGATTTCGAGACGGTAGACATTACGCAGATGGTGAGTGAAATAGCCCATGAGACGGCGCTGGAAAGAGAGTCGCACAAGATGACTTTCGAGAATCTTCTTCCCGACCAGCATATTATCGTGAAGGGTAACCGCAGTCTGCTCTACAGTGTGTTCCGCAATCTTACCGACAATGCCATAGCTTATGCCGGCGAAGGGCGTAAGATAACGTTGAGTGCCAAGGAGCAGGGCAATAAGTGGCATTTCATTTTCTGTGATAATGGTCAGGGTGTTCCTGCCGAGCATCTCTCCCGTCTTTTCGAGCGTTTCTATCGGGTAGATAAGGGACGCAGCCGCAAGATGGGTGGCACCGGTTTGGGTCTTGCCATCGTCAAGAATGCCGTTCTCCTGCATGGCGGAACCATCCGTGTGAGCAATCAGCAGGAAGGCGGCTTGAAGTTTGAATTTACGCTTAAAAAGTAGGAATATGGCTATCTGTTAATCGGAAACAGTTTACTGGTGAACGATAGACAGCTGACTAGCCGTACGCTCGCCAGTTGGCTGTTCTACTGAAACAGTCAGCGTAAATGCCTGTAAAAATGTTGTAAGTAAAGGATAAGGAAAAGCGTGTTCGCTTGCAGATAAAAAAATGGGGCGCAAGCTGTTTCCATGAAAGGAATCGCTTGCGCCCCTGATATTATTGCTTATGAGTAAATGAGCACCCTAAGATTAGAACTTGTAGATAGCACCAAATGAAATGTTGCTCGCATCTACGTTAAGTCCGAATGTTGATGAGTTGTCACCATGGTCAGGAGAATAACCTTTGTAACCGAGGAAACCTACCTTTGTGATGAAGTTTACGTGGTCTGAAAGCTTAACAGCCAAACCTGGCTTGATGCCTACCTCGTAAGAATCGCCACCGCCCTTGCTGTAACTGCTGTAACCGATTGTACCCTCAACGAAGAGGTTAACCAACTTGGTTTCTACGGCTGTGTAACGTACGTAAGGAGCTACTCTAAATGTTGTAGATTCACCTACAGGAGAAAGCTTGCAAACTTCGCCCTTCTTGATACCAATCTCGAGACCAGCCTCCCACTTGTTGTTGAATTCGTAACCAATCTCAGGCATCAAGGTGTAAGCTGTCTTGCTGTCACCATCACCGATCTTGTTGCTGGAAATACCAGCTGTACCACCGATGTAAACCTGTGCGCTAGCGCAAACTGAAACGAGAGCCATAGCAAGGCTCAACATAATCTTCTTCATAATCAATCTTTTCTTTTAATTATTACTTTATTTTATCACTCTAATCAGGTAGCTTTTCAGCCCCTTTATTTATGATAGCAAAGCACACCTGAATATGCTCTGCACTCTCTAATTCGGTGGCAAAGATATAGGAAATAACTTGAAACTCAAAACGATTTCTCTGTTTTTCTTGCAAAACAAGCCGTATTGTTGATGTAAATCAAGAAAAAGCAGGTGTGCTGAATGTATCTAAAGCTGTTTTTGAAGAATAGCTACGATTTTTTAGTGAAACCGCCAAATAATATGAGGGAATATTTGGGCAAACCAACTTTTTTCTCTATCTTTGCATGAACAAACAGTTTGAATCTTATTTTATAAATATCATAAATGAATCAATTTACAAAGCTGATAGCAGCCCACCTCAATCTGAAGGAGCAGGCTGTAGAAAATACTCTGGCGCTGCTCGAAGAGGGCTGCACCATTCCGTTTATCTCGCGATACCGCAAGGAGAAAACCGGTAATATGGACGAGGTAAACATTGAAGCCATCGCACAGGCTAACGAGAAACTCTCTGAGATGGCGAAGCGAAAAGAGACTATCCTCAAAACCATCGAGGAACAGGGAAAACTCTCGGATGAACTGAAAAAACGCATCGAACAGTGCTGGGATGCCACCGAACTGGAAGATATCTATCTTCCTTATAAGCCTAAGCGCCGCACCCGTGCCCAGATAGCACGTGAGGCTGGCTTGGAGCCTCTAGCACAGCTGCTCCTCTTCCAGCGTGAGCGCAATCCGGAACAGGCTGCCAGAAAGTTTGTGGGCGATAAGGTGAAGGATGTGGAGGCTGCACTTCAGGGTGCCAAGGACATTATCGCCGAAACCGTAAGCGAGAATGAGCAGAGTCGCAATCAGATTCGCGGTGAGTTTAGACGCGGTGCCATCATCACTTCTAAGGTGGTAGCCAAGAAGAAGGATGAGGAAGAGGCGCAGCGCTTCTCCGACTATTTCGATTTCTCAGAACCATTGAAGAAATGTTCTTCGCACCGACTGCTGGCTATGCGTAGAGGTGAGGCGGCAGGATTCTTGCGTGTCAGCATCTCGGCTGATGATGAGCAGTGTCAGGATAAACTGAAGCGCCACTATGTACATGGTTTCGGTGAGTGCCAGACGCTGGTGGGTGAAGCGGTGGATGATGCCTTCAAGCGACTGCTGAAGCCTAGCATTGAAACCGAATTTGCTGCGCTCAGCAAGCAGAAGGCAGATGAGGAGGCTATTGTGGTCTTCGCCGAAAACCTGCGCCAGCTTCTGTTGGCGGCTCCTCTCGGACAGAAACGCGTGATGGCGGTTGACCCGGGGTTTGCCAATGGTTGCAAGACTTGCTGTCTCGATGCGCAGGGTAATCTGATTCATCATGAAATCGTTTATCCTCATCCTCCCCGCAACAGGAAGAGCGAGGCTACGGCTGCCATCCAGCGCATGGTTAAGATGTATCAGGTGGAGGCAATGGCTGTAGGTAACGGTACGGCAAGCCGCGAAACCTGCGACTGGCTGCATAGCATCGATTTCGTTCATCCTGTGGATATCTATGTGGTGAGCGAGGATGGTGCTTCTATCTATTCGGCTTCGAAGATTGCAAGAGATGAGTTCCCGGATGAGGATGTTACCGTGCGTGGTGCTGTGAGCATCGGACGAAGACTGATGGATCCGCTTGCTGAATTGGTGAAGATTGATCCGAAGAGCATCGGTGTGGGACAGTATCAGCATGATGTGGACCAGACTCAGTTGAAGAAGAGTCTGGATACAGTGGTGATGAGTTGCGTGAACTCGGTGGGTGTCAACCTGAATACCGCATCGCAGCATCTCCTGACCTATGTGAGCGGTTTGGGACCTACGCTTGCCAAGAATATCGTGGAATATCGCCGCGAGAATGGAGCCTTCGCTTCCCGTGCCCAGTTGAAGAAAGTGCCACGTCTGGGTCCTTCAGCCTTTGAGCAGTGTGCCGGCTTTCTCCGCATTCCAGGCGCTAAGAATCCTTTGGATAACAGTGCTGTTCATCCAGAGCGCTATGCGCTGGTAGAGCAGATGGCGAAAGATCAGGGCGTAACGGTGAAGCAGCTGGTAGAAGACAAGGCGCTGCAGAAGAAGATTGATATCAGAAAATATGTGAGTGCTGAGGTGGGTATGCCTACTTTGACCGATATCATGGCTGAGCTTGACAAGCCGGGCTTGGATCCTCGTGGTGAGGTGGAGAAGTTTGAGTTTGATGCCAGCATCAAGGAGATAGAGGATTTGCAGGTGGGCATGGTTGTGCCGGGCATTGTTACCAACATTACCAAGTTTGGTGCCTTTGTAGATATAGGTGTCCACAACGATGGTCTGGTTCATGTATCCCAGATGTCAAACCGTTACATTCAGGATCCTTCTGAGGTGGTAAAACTTCATGAACATGTGATGGTGAGAGTGGCAGAAGTAGATTTGAAGCGCAAGCGCATCGCCTTGTCGATGAAGGGCGTGAAATAGAAAGGATATTCAGAATGAATCAGAATAATAATGGTGATGCTCTCTTGGCGGGGGGCATCACCAGAGATAGTATAGAGTCGGCATATTGCTTTATTCATCAGAAGCTCAGGGTTTTTGAATTTTCCACCAATCCTACGCAGCGTGATGATATAGAGTATGCCATCGCCCAGTATGTAGAGGGCATGAATCCGCAGCTCTATCTTCTTCTTTCTCAAGGCAGAACGGAATTCCTTCTAGACCATGTGAATTTTGAAAAAGATATGCGCGAGGCACAGGAAAAACTGGAAGGGATGATGTAGGTATCTCTCTGCTTAGGAGAAGAATCTGACAAAAAGGTGTAAAAAGACAGGTAGTTAGATAAAAAGAAAATGCTAAATAGTTATATATTAACTACTTAGCATTTTTTTTGTGCGCCTGATAGGACTCGAACCTACACGGCCTGAACCACTAGATCCTAAGTCTAGCGCGTCTACCAATTTCGCCACAAGCGCATTCTTGGGTGCAAAGATACAATAATAATTTGAATAAAAAGAATAAAAATGAAAAAAATGATGGTTTTACTTGCTTTTTACGAGAAATAATGGTAATTTTGCAAACAGATACTGTTCTATTTTTATTTTGCAAAAAAACGAAGGCAGGACAGTAAGGACAGATAAAAACAATAATAACAGGAATATGAAAAAAATATGGGTTATGATGCTGGCTACATTGATGGTTTCTTCCACGATGATGGCTGGAAATGTGAAAAAATCAACTACTCTTCCTATTGTGGGAGAGGTTGTAAAGGCTTCTCATCCGATGATTCAGTATGTTGGGCGTGTGAGCTTTGCTAAGAATCCTGATGTAGCCAGTTTCAATTATCCGGGAACTACGATAGAGGCTAGTTTTCAAGGTTCTTCTCTGAAAATGCTGTGTCGCCCGAAGACTGGATATTTCATGGCGCAGATTGATGGTTGCGAACCTTTCAAAGTGGGCTTTAATGCCGAACGCGATTCGGTTGTAACCCTGGCTGCGGCTTTGCCAAAGGGGGTGCATCATGCTAAGGTGATGTATGTGATAGAAGGCTTGTTCCGCAAACCGGAATTCAGGGGATTCGTTCTTGATAAAGGATGTCAGCTCGTTGAGGCTCCGGCTCTCCCAGACCGGAAGATTGAATTTATCGGAAACTCCATCACCTGCGGTTATGGTGTAGAAAGTATCAACATGTCTGATCCTTTTGAGGATGAAACGGAGAACCATTGGCTTACTTATGCCAATATCGTAAGTGACAGTCTGAAGGCTCAGCATACTTCAATCTCCCGCAGTGGTATCGGTGTATATCGTAATTATAATGGGCCTAAGACGGGTGATGCCGATAACATGTCTTGGCAATATGAATATACTTTATTTGACCAGCATGATGAAAAATGGGATTTTGCCAAGTATCAGCCTCAGTTAGTCTGTATCAATCTGGGTACGAACGATCTTTCTACCAAGAATTATGATATTCAACTCTACGAGAAGAATTATCGCATGTTTCTTAAAACGGTACGTAGCAAGTATCCTCATGCAAAGATTGTGATGTTGACAGGTCCGATGCTCGGCGAGAAGGAGAGTAGCAAGCAGCGAACTGTGCTTGATAGAATCTGTGCAGATGCCAATAAAACCGATAAGAACATTTACCGTTTCGATTTCAGTTTCCAGAAAGGAGATTTAGGTTATGGCGCCAGCTGGCATCCTAGTATGTTGCAGCATCGGAAGATGGCAGCAGAATTGCTTCCGTTCCTGAGAAAACTGATGAATTGGAATTAAATGAAATTGCATGTTTCCAAAACAAAATTATATGATAACAATGAATACAAAGAATCTATTATTGTTGGCATCTCTTACATTGGCGATGCCTCTGACAGCACAGACTCCGCAAGAGGATTTCAAGCGGGATATTACGCTTTCGGGTAGTAACTATGTAGCTTATCGTGGTCCGCAGAAGCAGTTGACTGCGGCTCCTAAGGGTTATAAGCCTTTCTATCTGAGCCATTATGGCCGGCATGGTTCCCGCTATATGATTGGCAAGAAGGCTTATGATGTGCCTTATTTCTCTCTGCTCAAAGCAAAGCAGGAGGGCAAACTGACAGCTAAGGGCGAGGAAACGCTGGCTAAGGTGAAGATGATTCGTGAGGAGGCGAAGGGGCGCGATGGCGAACTGACTCCGCTCGGAGCTCTCCAGCATCAGGGTATTACCAGAAGAATGATGGAGCGATTCCCTGAGATTTTTGCCGGTAATACGAATATTGAGGCCCGAAGTACTTTGGTAATCCGATGCATCCTCTCTATGGAGAACGGTTTGCAGCAGATGCTGCGTATCAATCCGAAACTTCATATCTTCCATGATGCCAGTGAGCATGATATGTATTACATGAACCAAGGCGACAGATACCTGGATAGCTTGAAGAACAGCGTGGGTATCAAGGTGGCACAGCAGGAATTTGCACAGAAGCACGTTAGCTATAGCCGTGTGATGCAGGAACTGTTCAACGACCCTGCCTGGGTGAAGCAGAATATCAACCAGAGTGACCTGAACAGAAAACTTTATGAGATGGCAAGCTCAATCCAAGGCACGGAACTGAGGGGCAAGGTTTCGCTCTATGACCTCTTTACGGAGGAGGAACTGTATCAGAACTGGCTGAATGCCAACATCTGGTGGCAGATGGCTTACGGCAACTCGCCTTATACGGGCAATGTGCAGCCGTTCTCCCAGCGCAATCTCTTGAGAAACATCATTCAGAAGGCGGATAGCTGCATCGCCTTGCCGCATCCGGGAGCTACATTGAGATATGGACACGATACGATGGTTACTCCGCTTACCTGTTTGCTGGATTTGAATGGATATGGCGAAGAGATTAAGGATCCGGAGAAGATAGCTTCTCAATGGTGGGATTATAAGATTACTCCGATGGCTACGAATTTGCAGTTTGTTTTTTATAGAAACAAGGCGAATGATGTATTGGTAAAGGTGCTTTTAAATGAAGATGAGGCTACTTTGCCTATCAAGAGCGATGTGGCACCTTATTACCATTGGAATGACTTTAAGGAATACTGCCTGAAAAAGCTGGCGGGGTATAAAAGGTAAAAATGAAGGCTACTGACTGCTGGGGGACAGGCGATGGAATCGCCTGGAACGGGGGCAGGAGGGGGACTGGCTTCTTTTTTGCTGAACGCGAAATGCTGAAACGCTAAAGCGCGAAATGCAAATGGCTAGATAATAAAAAAGGGGCTTAAGCTTTTTGGGCTTAAGCTCCTTTTTTTATGATGGGCGCTTTTCTTGCGCTTTTCTTGCTGCTTTTCTTGCGCTTTCTTTTTCGCTTTCTTAGCGCTTTTTATTGCTTCGATAACCAGTCTTTATCCTTCTGGTCTTCTTCGAAATCTTTTTCTGAGAAGAGGTTGGTCTGACCGGTCAGTTCGTCAATCACCTGTTGCTCGCTTTTGCCAGCATCTGGATCAAGGTTTTCACCTTCATTCTCTGAGTCAGAACCATCCTGTTCCTCATCATTATCCTCAGAAGGAGGTTCTGGGAATCGGGTTGGTTCCAGTTCCTCGATACTTTCAATCTTCCATGTCGTGAGGCGCTTACCCTTTGCCTTGAAACTCTTCTGCGCAATGAACTGTTCGGCATCGATTTCTTCGGCAGGACGGATGGCATCCACACCGCCATAAGTAACCTTGATGCGTGGATAAACCATATCGGTAAGCAAGATGAGCTTGCAGTTAGGGTTCTCTCCCATGAAATTCTGATGGCGCTTGGTGGCATCCATCGTGAATCGCTTGATGTATGGATATCCCTGATTGTCGGCATCGTAAAGGATAGCCGTCCAGATCTTGTGCTCATCCCATTTCTCTAAGCGGATGATGTTATCCTCGTAGTGGTTGTTGGCATCGAAATTGGTGATGTAGAATTCACCGTTGTCGAGTACAACCAAGATTGAATCATCATCATTGAATTCGCCTAGGAATCGGCCGTTCTCATCGTAGTTGATGCGGTTTACGTCTGGATCGAACCAAACCTTTCTGCCTCCTAACGTGCTGTGGCCGTGACTCTTCAGACCGATGCGGCGAATAGGGCGCTTGGTCAGGAGATTACCTTTGGCAGCACGTCCCTTGATCAGAATGTCTGAGAAATCCTTCTCCAGGAAGATGCTCTGGCGCTTCTTCGTCAGGTCGGGCTCCATCGTACACTTGATGATTTCTGCCTCTCCATTCGGATTGGCGGTGAAATAGATGACGCGGCTGCCAGGTGTACCCTGGGTGATGTCATACAGCTTGTCGCGGGTCATGGCGGTTACGTTGAATCGCTTGATGAAGTAATCGCCTTGTTTGCCGTCGCGGTAAACACAGTTGTAGATGGTGCGCTTGTCGTTCTTCTTGAATACCTGTACATGGAGGATATTCTTACCGACGAATATCTTGTCTGCTACCTTGGTGACTTTAAACTTACCATCCTTATAAAAGATGATGATGTCATCGAGGTCGGAGCAGTTGCATACGAATTCATCCTTCTTTAACCCTGTACCAACGAATCCTTCCTGGCGGTTGATATAGAGTTTCTGGTTAGCTTCTACCACCTTGGTAACCTCAATGGTATCAAAGTTTCTTATTTCTGTTTTGCGAGGATGGTTCTTTCCATACTTGCCCTTGAGATATTCAAACCAGTTGATGGTTACATCGGTCATGTGAGCCAGGTCGTTCTCAATCTCAGCAAGTTCAGCCTTAATCTTCATCAGTAGTTCGTCTGCCTTATCCTTATTATATTTAAGGATTCGCTGCATCTTGATTTCCAGGAGCTTGAGGATGTCCTCGCGGGTAATTTCCCGATGGAAGGCATACTCTACCATACCCTTACCGTCTACTTCGGCAGTAAAGAGTTTGTCCTTGAATGGTTCGAGTTTTGAATCGATGAAGGCAACAACCTCATCCTGACTCTTACTCTGCTCAAACTTTCGCTCCTTGTAGATGCGTTCCTCGATGAAAATCCGTTCGAGAGAAGAGAAGAAGAGCTGCTCCTCCAATTCTCCCTTTCTGATCATCAGTTCCTTGCGCAGCAATCCCATTGTGCGGTCTACGCTGTGGCGCAACACATCGCTGATGGTGAGGAATACAGGCTTGTTGTCTTCGATGACACAGCAGTTGGGCGAGATGTTGATTTCGCAATCGCTGAATGCGTAGAGTGCATCCATCGTTTTATCTGATGAGGTTCCTGGTGCCAGATGCACAAGAATCTCAACATTTGCTGAAGTAACATCGTCTACCTTGCGTGCCTTAATCTTACCCTTTTCTACCGCTTTGGTGATAGAATCTATGAGGCTGCCTGTAGTCTTGCTGAATGGTATCTCGCTGATAACGAGTGTCTTGTTGTCGAGTTTGTCTATCTTGGCTCTTACCTTCAATGCACCCCCTCGCTGTCCATCATTGTATTTACTTACATCGATGGCACCGCCTGTAGGGAAGTCGGGATAGAGTTGGAATGGCTCGCCCTTGAGATAGTGGACGGCAGCATCGCAAATCTCATTGAAATTATGTGGCAAAACCTTACTGCTCAATCCCACGGCAATACCCTCGGCACCTTGTGCCAGGAGCAGCGGGAATTTGGCAGGGAGCGTGATAGGCTCCTTGTTTCTGCCATCATAAGAGAGTTGCCAGTCGGTAGTTTTAGGATTGAAAACCACGTCGAGAGCAAACTTAGAGAGGCGTGCCTCGATATATCGGGGAGCTGCAGCACGGTCGCCCGTAAGAATGTTTCCCCAGTTACCCTGCGTATCGATGAGCAGGTCTTTCTGTCCCATCTGTACCAAAGCATCTCCGATAGACGCATCACCATGAGGGTGAAACTGCATGGTATGTCCCACGATATTGGCAACCTTGTTGTATCTTCCGTCGTCCATGCGCTTCATAGAGTGGAGGATACGTCGCTGTACCGGTTTCAAACCATCCTCAATATGAGGAACGGCACGTTCGAGGATTACATACGATGCATAGTCGAGGAACCAGTTCTGATACATTCCGCTGAGGTGATGTACAGCAGAAGCATCGAATCGGTTCACCGGCTTATAATCGGAATGTTCTTCGGTCGAAATCTCCTCGTTGGCATCTTCCGCAGCATCCTGTTCAGATTCTGCAGAAGAATTTTCCAAATTTGGTGATTTTTCCTCTTCAAGACCGTTTTTATCTTTAATTTCGTCGCTCATATATAGCTTTTAATACTTATTTTATTAATTTATGGCAAAAATACAACAATTTTTCGAGAAAAAAGAGTATCTTTGCCGAAAATTTGAAAAAAATAAGATTTAATCATGGCACAGGAAGATGTTTTTAAGAAAATTGTAAGCCATTGTAAGGAATATGGCTTCGTGTTCCCAAGTAGTGAAATTTATGATGGCTTGGCTGCCGTTTATGACTATGGTCAGAATGGTGTTGAGCTCAAAAACAATATCAAGCAGTACTGGTGGCAGAGTATGGTGTTGTTGCACGAGAACATTGTTGGTCTCGATGCAGCTATCTTCATGCACCCTACAGTATGGAAGGCATCTGGACACGTAGATGCTTTCAATGACCCATTGATTGATAACCGCGACTCTAAGAAGCGTTATCGTGCCGATGTGCTCATCGAGGATCACATGGCTAAGTATGAGGAGAAGATTGCCAAGGAGATTGCCAAGGCTCAGAAGCGTTTCGGCGATAGCTTTGATGAGGCTCAGTTCCGTGCAACTAATCCTCGCGTTCTGGAGAACCAGAAGAAGTTTGATGATCTCCATGCTCGCTATACTGAGGCTATGCAGGGTCCTAACCTGGAGATGCTGAAGCAGATTATCGAGGATGAGGGTATTGTTTGCCCTATCAGCGGTACCAAGAACTGGACAGACGTTCGTCAGTTCAACCTGATGTTCTCTACCCAGATGGGTGCGGCAAGCGATGCTACAAGCAAGGTATATCTCCGTCCTGAGACTGCTCAGGGTATCTTCGTAGATTATCTGAGTGTTCAGAAGACCGGCCGTATGAAGTTGCCATTCGGTATCTGCCAGATTGGTAAGGCTTTCCGTAACGAGGTTGTAGCCCGTCAGTTCGTATTCCGTATGCGTGAGTTCGAGCAGATGGAGATGCAGTTCTTCTGCCAGCCTGGTACTGAGATGAAGTGGTTTGAATATTGGAAGAAGGTTCGTCTGGCTTGGCACGAGGCTCTCGGTATGGGTAATGAGAACTACCGTTACCACGACCACGAGAAGCTGGCTCACTATGCCAACGCTGCTACCGACATCGAGTTCAAGATGCCATTCGGTTTCAAGGAGGTAGAGGGTATCCACAGCCGTACCAATTTCGACCTTTCTCAGCACGAGAAGTACAGCGGCCGTTCTATCAAGTACTTCGATCCAGAGAAGAACGAGAGCTATGTACCTTACGATGTAGAGACATCTATCGGTGTAGACCGTATGTTCCTCAGCGTAATGTGCCACTCTTACTGCGAGGAGAAGCTGGAGAATGGTGAGACACGTGTTGTTTTGCGTTTGCCAGAGGCTTTGGCACCTGTTAAGTGTGCTGTGTTCCCATTGGATAAGAAGTATGGTTTGCCAGAGTTGGCTCACGAAATCGTTGACGAACTGAAGTTCCACTTCAATACTCACTATGGCGATCCTAAGGATTCTATCGGTAAGCGTTATCGCCGTCAGGATGCTATCGGTACTCCATTCTGTATCACCGTAGACCACGAGACTCCAAACGATCATAAGGTAACTTTGCGTTATCGTGATACCATGGAGCAGGAGCGCGTAGCTATCTCAGATCTTCGCAGCATCATCGAGGAGCGCGTAAGCATCACTAGCGTATTGAAGAAGCTTGGCAAGGAAATCAAGAACTTCTAATTAATCAAATACATTTAGATGAATCTTAAGAGTTTGAAATATTTCTTCTTCCTCATGATGGCAGTGATCACGCTGTCATCATGTAGCGAAGATGATGATAATGTCTCGGAATATGCCAACTGGCAGGAGCGTAACGAGCAGGCTTTTGCCGATACATTGGATTATGCCAGAAAGATGGGTGAAGCTAACGGCTGGTACGTTTATAAGAACTGGACGTTCGAAAACCAGACTCCGAACAAAGATCAGAATGGTAATTTAGCGACCCTTACTTATAAGGATTGCGATAATATCATCGTTCATGTTCTGAAGAAGGGAGAGGGTACAACTTCTCCAATCCTTACCGATTCGGTACAGGTGAGCTATCGTGGTCGTTTCATTCCTACTGATAATTATAAGGAAGGTTACGTCTTCGACCAGAGTTTTACGGGAACTTTTGATGCAGCTACAGCTAATCCTACCCGTAGTGTAGCCGGTGGATTTATCGATGGCTTTACCACCGCATTGCTCAAGATGCATCCGGGCGATCATTGGCAGGTATTCATTCCATACCAGCTGGCTTATGGAGCGAGCGGTAATTCTTCAATCCAAGGCTATTCAATGCTCCGTTTTGAGATGGTGCTCAAGAGTTATAAGAGAGCTTCTGGCAAGAAGTGGATTACTAAATAATAAGAATAAAGATTTAGAGAAAAGTATGTGCATATGTTTGAAATGATATATGCACATATTTTTTTGTATGAGCGATATATGAGAAATTAATTTATGCTTTATAGCAAGAAGACAGATTATTTGATGGAGTCGATTCGCCTGGGTAGGGAGATGAATCGGCGCGAGAAACTCAATCTTATTGTAGGATTGAGTATACCTTCTATGTTGGCTCAGATTTCTACGGTGATGATGTTCTTCATCGATGCTTCAATGGTGGGTCATCTGGGAGCAGAGGCTTCTGCCAGTATCGGATTGATTGAGTCAACTACCTGGCTTATTGGTAGTTTGCTCAGTGCAGCGGCTACAGGCTTTTCAGTACAGGTGGCTCATTTTATCGGAGCCAATGATTTTGCAAATGCCCGTCAGGTGTTTCGCCATGCGCTGATTTGCGGTGTGGCGTTCAGCATTTTTGTTTCTCTTCTCTGTGTCGGCATTCATTCTTATCTGCCTTATTGGCTGGGTGGAGGTGCTGATATTGCCACCAATTCCTCTCGCTATTTTCTGATATACGGTCTGGTACTGCCATTTGTTTTCCTTTATCATATATCCGAAATGATGCTGAAATCGGCGGGCAATATGCATACACCTAGTGTGATGGCAGTATTGATCTGCATCTGCGATGTGGTGTTCAATTACCTGTTTATCTATATCCTGAAATTGGGTGTAGTGGGGGCTGCCTTAGGAACGGCGATGGCTTATGTCTGCATCTCTCTGCCTAATCTTTATATTGCAGGTTTCAAGAATAAGATACTGAATCTCCGTCAGGACCATGTCCGTTTCCGTTGGGTCAGGTCGTATGTTCATAATGCCTGTAAAATCAGCATTCCGATAGCCATACAGAACATATTGATGAGCGGGGCGCAGATAGTGAGTACCATGATTGTGGCACCTCTTGGCAATATAGCCATTGCTTCCCATTCTTTTGCTATTACTGCTGAGAGTCTTTGCTATATGCCGGGCTATGGTATTGGTGATGCGGCTACTACTCTGGTGGGACAGACGCATGGAGCAGGGCGAGTAGGTTTGTGCAAGAATTTTGCTTATATGACAGTAGGACTTGGAATGGCTGTGATGGCTGTGATGGGAGTGGTGATGTATGTCTTTGCTCCTGAGATGATTGGCGTTCTTTCTCCGGTAGAAAGTATCCGTGAGATGGGTACCATCTGTTTGCGCATCGAGGCTTTCGCAGAGCCATTCTTTGCAGCTAGCATCGTGACCTATTGTGTTTGTGTAGGAGCGGGCGATACCAGGAAACCGGCGATGATCAATCTCGGTACCATGTGGCTGGTGCGCCTTACCCTGGCCTATGCTCTTTCCAAGAGCTATGGCTTGGAGGGAGTATGGATAGCAATGGCTACCGAACTCACATTCAGGGGAATCCTCTTCCTTATCCGCCTCTTCAGAGGTTCATGGATGAAGAGTTTTCATGTAGGTTAGGATTGTTTTTCTGCCTCCAATGTTAGTTTTAGGTTAAGATTTGCGTACATCGGAAAGATATTCTCTAAAATGTTTGCAAATCTTTTTTATTTTTCTTAATTTTGCATCGCAGACGGTAACCATGTCACAGGTTTTGTCGTTATATATAGGCTAACTTGTTAAGTAGCATGATATATATAATAAGGTATAAAGAAAGAATGATATAGAAAACAATAAATACATAAATAATTAAAATCAGATGAAACTAAGAAAGATTTTTGCAGCAGTTGTGCTGTTCCTTTCTGCAGGTACAGCGATGGCACAGCAGATGCCAGCTATTCCGGTAGACAAGAATGTGAAGATAGGTCGTCTTGATAATGGATTGACTTACTACATTCGTCACAACAGTTATCCTGAGCATGTAGCCAGTTTCTACATCGCTCAGAAAGTGGGTTCTATCAATGAGAATGATGACCAGCGCGGTTTGGCTCACCTCTTGGAGCACCTTGCCTTCAATGGTACCGACCATTTCAAGGGCAACTCTCTGCAGGACTATCTGCAGAGCATCGGTGTACAGTATGGCCGTAATCTCAACGCCTATACAGCAGTAGAGAAGACAGTTTATTACTTCACAGATGTTCCTACTACCCGTACAACAGCGGTAGACTCATGTATGCTTATCCTCAAGGACTGGAGTAATGGTATCAGTCTTACTGAAGATGCTATCGAGAGCGAGCGCGATGTGGTACACAATGAGTACCGTATGCGTATCGTAGGTCAGCAGCGCATGATAGAGCGTTCACTTCCTAAGCTCTATCAGGGCGAAAAGTATGGCTACCGTTTCCCTATCGGTTTGATGAGCGTTATCGATGGTTGTAAGCCAGAAACTCTCCGTGCTTACTACCGCAAATGGTATCGCCCAGACAATCAGGCTATTATCATCGTGGGTGATGTAGATGTAAATCATATCGAAGCTAAGATCAAGGAACTCTTCTCAGGTATCAAGGTACCTAAGAATGCCGCTAAGATAGAGAAGGTAGAAGTATCTGATAATGATTCTGCCATCTATGTTATCGACAAGGATAAGGAGCAGCAGGTTGATCTCTTCCAGATTTATATGAAGCACAATGCTGTGCCTGATTCTCTGAAGAGCAACATGAGCTATCTCCTGAAGGGATACATGGATAACGTGATTTCTTCTATGATTGCTGCCCGTTATGCTGAGAAGGCATTGGAGCCAGACTGTCCATATCTCCAGGCAAATGCCGGTGACGGTTCATACCTGATTTCAAGCACTAAGGATGCTTTCACCCTTACCGGTGTGGCTAAGCCAGGAAAGATTAAGGAGGCTTATGCTGCTGTTCTCCGCGAGGCACAGCGTATGCATGAGTTCGGTTTCACAGCTACTGAATATCAGCGTGCCAAGGATGAATTCATGAGCCAGGTTGACAAGGCGCTTGCCAACAAGGATAAGATGAAGAACGAGCAGTTTACCACCCAGTATGTGGATAACTTCACTTCTAACGAGCCTATCCCATCAGTAGAAGAGGAGAGCCAGATCTGGAAGATGGTAGTTCCAAACTTGCCTCTTGAGGTTATCAACAGCTATGCCAAGCAGTTGGTTTGCCAGAGCGATACTAACCTTGTATCATTGGTTATGATGCGCGAGCAGCCTGAGGCTGTTTATCCTACAGAGCAGGAACTCTCTGCCATCGTAAAGCAGGTACGTGCTGAGAAGCTCGAGGCTTATGTGGATAATGTTAAGCAGGAACCTCTCATCGCTCAGGCTCCTAAGGCTGGTAAGATTAAGAAGACTGTTGAGAACAAGAAGTTGGGCTTCAAGGAGCTGACTCTTTCTAATGGCGCTAAGGTGGTATTGAAGAAGACCGATTTCAAGGACAATGAGATTGCTTTCGCAGCTTCTGCCAATGTGGGTTATTCTACTTTCGGCAAGGAAGACTTCCTGAATGCTGCATTTGCAGCAGATGTGCTCGATGCTAGTGGTCTTGGCGATTTCTCAAGCAATGAGCTTGATAAGGCTTTGGCTGGTAAGCAGGCTGGCGTTTCGTTCAGCTTGAGTCCTTTCAATCATGGTTTGAAGGGTAATTCTACTCCTAAGGACATCGAAACCCTGATGCAGCTCATCTATCTCAAGATGACCGCAGTAAGCAAGGACCAGAAGAGCTTCGACAATATGAAGAGCATGATGGCTACTGTTCTTGCCAACAAGAGCAACAACCCAAGCCTCGTATATCAGGATTCTGTTCAGAGCACCCTCTATTTGGGTAGCAAACTTGCGCGTGTGCCAGAGGCAAGCGATATAAAGGATATCAACTACGACCGTATCCTGGAGATTGGTAAGCAGTTCTACGGCAATGCCAAGGACTTCACCTTCTATTTCGTAGGTAACTATGATGAGAAGACGCTCCTTCCACTCATCGAGCAGTATATCGCTAGTCTGCCAAACAATGGCTTCAAGCTGAAGAACAAGCAGATTCCTTATGCTAATGGTAAGGTAAGCAATGTCTTTACCAAAGCAATGGAGAACCCACAGAACCAGGCAACAGAGATCTGGTATACCAAGGCTCCATTCACCTTGCAGTATATGGTTCTTGCTGATGTTTCAGCCCGCCTTTTGGAGATGAAGTATTTGCGTACTATCCGTGAGGAACTCAGCGCTGCTTATCATGCAGGAGCAAACTATGGTTTGCTTCGCGATTATGATAACAAGGCTGCCATCTCTATTACAGCTGTGGCTCAGCTGAACCCAGAGAAGTCGGATATCGCTATTCCTTACTTCTTCAAGGGTATGGATGAGACTATCGCCCAGCCAAATGCAGAAGACCTTCAGAAGGTGAAGGAGATTCTCCTGAAGCAGGCTGCTGTAAGCGAGAAGTCTAACGGCTATTGGCTTGGTGCGTTGAGCACATACAAGCGTATGGGTGTTGATACTCATAGCGATTACAAGGAGATGGTGAAGAATCTGAAGGCATCTGAGATTTCAGACTTCCTGAAGAATGTCATCTTGAAGAGTGGTAATCACTTCGAGATTATCATGAAGGCAGTGAAGAACGAGAAGTAAATTCCGGACTTGATATAATAAAACGAAAAAATCCCGTTGTACAAGCCAGATGGCTGACAACGGGATTTTTACGTTTTTTCTTTTCCCAAAATTTTTGAAACTCATCATTTAAGAGTCGTTCCGAAAAATCTCTCTTTTAAAAGAAAGGATGCGTCCTTATTATATATGTATAAGAGCACCATCTTTTCCTCCTTTACTTCTTGTTTCTGAAGAGTATTAACCTCTTCTCTTTGCCTTAGAAGCAAGAGCCTCACGGCGATCCTGAAGAATCTGTTGGCATCTATCGATAGCCTGATTCTGATTTTCAGAATTTACCTTAATTAAATCATTCATAACCTATTGATATTTGTTAACTGCTTGCAAAGATAGAAGTTTCTACCTATTTCTAGGTACAAAATGCATGAAAATGCGTGTTTTATTCGTTATTTTTTGATTTATGTCAAAAAAATGTGCAATCGTTTGAACAGTTTTTCCCCTCCCCCTTAGAATGATAATTGGTATTTTCTGAACGATTTTTTTCATTATCTTTTAAACGAATTGTCATCGCAATCGTCTATAATAACGTAAAAAGAGCAGAAATGCTGAGTTTTTAGGGAGATTCATACGCGAAATAGGGATTTTTCTTATCATATTCCCGTTTTTTTTGCGAACTTTGCACCCGAAAGAACAATAGGAAGTATTGGGTATATATAAATAAGAGTGATAAAAATAAATATATAGAAAGCAATGAAAAAAGTATTTCTTTTGGCTGCCCTCGTGCTCGCATGCACAGCTGGCAGCAACGCAAGCGCTATGAACGAGGCAGCGCTCAATGCCTCAATGTCTGAGATGATGCCGGTTAAGAAAACGGCTAAGAAGACAACAAAGAAGACTTCAAAGAAGACTACGACCAAGAAGACTTCTACAAAGAAAACAACTTCTGCTGCATCTAACACAACAGCTGCGACTGCAACAACAACTTCAGCAACAACCAGCAATGCCGCTACATCTACCAGTGCAACCAGCAATGCAGGTTCAGCCGTTGCAGGTATCTTGGGTGCTGTACTGGGCGGAAACTCTAACAGCAGCAGTTCTGCAGGTAGCAGTATTATCAATGGCATTCTGAATAATGTAATCGGTTCAGGTACCTTCAGCAAGCAGGATCTCTGTGCCCATACCTGGAAGTACAGCAAGCCGGGATGCGCCTTTACTTCTGAGAATCTCCTGGCAAAGGCTGGCGGTGAGATTGCTGCCAACAAGGTAGAGGAGAAGTTGGGTGAGTATTACAGCAAGTTTGGTTTCAGCGGCTCAAACACCTATTTCACCTTCAAAACTGATGGAACTTTCGCTGCCAAGATAGATGGCAAGTCATGGCAAGGCAATTATACTTTTGATGAGAAGACTCATGCCATTCAGATGAAGGGCTTGCTCTTGAGTATGTCGGGTTATGCTACGAAGACTACCAACGGCATCAGCCTGCTTTTCGACCAGACAAAGTTGCTCAACCTCATCAAGACCATGGGTGCCCTCAAGGGCAGTTCTACCCTCAGCGCTATCGGTACTATCGCCAATAATTATGATGGTATGCGTGTAGGTTTCGAGATGAAGAAGTAATAACCGAGCCGTCTGTTGGAGTAGGCTCAGTAGATGATAATCGCCCTGTAAGAAGGAAAGCATCTTTTAAGCTATGCTTTTGCTTCTTGCAGGGCGATTTTTATTGTTTATTTCACGCTCAGTTTCATTGTCTTTACATCCTTGCTGTTGGCTCCTATCATAATCTGGAAGTCGCCAGGTTCTATCACGTGCTTCAGATCTGCGTTGTAGAACTTGAGCATATCTGGGGTAATATCAAAGCTTACCTCCTTGCTCTCACCTGCTGCCAGATGGATGCGCTGGAAACCTTTCAGTTCCTTTACAGGACGGGAGATGCTGGCTACCATGTCACGGATGTAGAGCTGCACAATCTCGTCGGCATCGCGGGAGCCATTGTTCTTAACGGTGACGCTAGCTGTAATCTTCTTGCCATCCTGCCATTCGGTAGCCTCCTCATTGCTGATGCTGGCCTCCTGGCTGCTCAGGCGGAAGTTGCTGTATGAAAAGTAGGTGTAGCTCAAGCCGTAACCGAAAGGATAGAGCGGACCATTGCTTACATCCAGGCAGTTGCTGGCAAACTTGGCAAACTTCTCATTATCGTCTGCTACAGGGCGTCCGGTGTTCTGATGGTTGTAGTAGAGAGGCTCCTGACCGGTAGTCTTAGGCATCGAAGTGGTGAGCTTACCCGATGGCGATTTGTCGCCAAAGATGACATCGCAGAGTGCATCGCCCATCTCTGAACCTCCAAACCATACATTCATGATGGCTGGTACATGAGCTTTCTCCCAAGTAAGAACCGTAGGACGGCCCGCAAAGTTGAGGAGCACTACTGGCTTGCCCGTCTTCAGGAGTTCGGCAAGCAGTTCGCGCTGTACGTCCGGCATCTCCAGGTTGGTACGGCTACCGCATTCGCCGCTCATCTCGGCACTTTCGCCCATAGCACATATAATAACATCAGCCTCTTTAGCTATCTTCAGCGCTTCAGCCTTCATTTCAGCCTCGTTGCCCCAGTTGATTGGCTTGCCGGATTCGCCGTTTTTCTGCAGTTCCTGATTGCGCCAGATATTGCTTCCCTGAGCATATAATAAGGTAGCTTTTCCGGCAAGTGCATGCTCCATCGCCTCCTTGATGGTGGTATATTTAGATGGTACCTGAGCCACGCTCCATGTACCGGCTATATTGTTTCGGGTGTCGGCAAGCGGACCTATCAGGGCTATCTTTCCTTCCTTCTTCAGTGGCAGGATATTGCCTTCGTTCTTCAGAAGCACGAAGGTCTCTGCTGCTACATCTCGGGCTGCCTGACGGTTCTCTGCGGTATAAATCTCGCTCTTGCTGCGCTTGGTGTTGCAGTAGCGGTAAGGGTCGCTGAACAGGCCCAGTTTATATTTCGCTTCCAGAATGCGGCGGCAGGCGATGTTCACATCCTCCTCGCTCACCTTTCCTTCTGCTATGCTCTTAGCCAGATGCTTTACGAAGGCGTTGGAACACATATCCATGTCGGTACCAGCCTTCAGTGCCTGTTCTGATGCCTCCTTGATGTCTTTTGCCGTTCCGTGCTGCAGAATCTCGGCGATAGAAGCGTAATCGGTAACCACGAAACCGTTGAATCCCCACTGCTTTCTCAAGACATCGGTCATCATCCATTTGTTGGCTGTAGCAGGTATGTAGTCGATGAGATTGAATGAAGACATCACGCTGCCCACGCCAGCCTTCACCACTGCCTCGTAAGGTGGAAGATACTGGTTCATCATGCGCATGCGGCTCATATCTACCGTGTTATATTCCTTTCCGCTCTCAACGCCTCCGTACAGGGCAAAATGCTTCAGGCAGGCCATGATGCGGTTGGCTCTCAGAATCTCTTCTGTGCGCATATCCACGCCCTGGTAGCCCTGAGTCATCGCTGCTCCCATCACGCCGCTCAGATAAGGATCCTCGCCATTTCCTTCGCTTATTCGTCCCCAGCGGGCATCGAGTGCAATGTCTACCATAGGAGAGAATGTCCAGTTGATGCCGTCGGCACTTGCTTCCTTGGCCGATACTTCGCCTACCTTCTTCATCGCTTCGGTATCCCATGAGCAGGAGAGGGCGAGAGGGATAGGGAACATCGTCTCGTAACCATGAATTACGTCCATACCTACGAGCAGCGGGATGCCCAGACGGCTGTTCTTGATGGCGATTTCCTGCAGAGCCTTGATCTTGTCGAGCCCTTTGATGTTGAAAACTCCGCCCATGTTGCCCTGGGCGATATCGCTGCCTACCTGAGTATCAAGTGCGCCGCCGGTGGTGATGTCGCCAGCTACCATCAGGTTCAGCTGACCAATCTTTTCCTGTAGCGTCATCTTCGCCATCAGTTGGTCGATATACTCCTTCATGGGTAGAATCTTGCCTTTCTTGGTTGTGGCAGTTACTTTTTTCTTAGGGGCTGCGGTATGGGCGAAAGCAGGTGCTGCCATAGAACCAGCCAAAAGAAACGTGAGTGATAAAAGTGCTGTTCTCATTGTTTATTATGTTAATTGTTATTTTTATGTTTATCTTTTGCAAAGATAATAAAAAAGATGATACGATGCGCGATAGAAATGTTAAAATGTGGATGAATTTTTCTTTTTTAGATAAAAATGTGTCTGATAATGAGATGGATAAGAAAAATGGAGAATATATAAAAAGTGGATGCGGCATAGGCGAAAAATGCGAAGAAATCTACATTTCTTCTATATTTGATTTGTCGTTTCCGATTTTTTTATTACTTTTGCACATGAAACCTCATGAAAATAAATCAATCTTAAACGGAATCAAGTTGATGTATCGCGTAAATGAATTATGGGGAAAGGCATTCTTCTTTCTGCTCTTTGTCTTGATGCCTCTTTCTCTTGCAGCAAAAACAACAGATAATATAGAGCAGCTTTTTCAGAGTCTGGACAACGCTATTGCCCATTCGGCTGATTATGTGAAGGTACGTGAAGCCCGAATTTGCGATTGGGAGCAGAAACTGAAGACCGCCAGGCGGCTAAGCAGTAAGTATGATGCCTGTTTTGCGCTCTTTGAGGAATACCGCTCCTACAAGAACGACATGGCGCTGAAATACATCAATCAGTGTATGGAACTTGCTATCAGAATGGGTGATAAAAAGAAGGTGGAAAATGCCAAGGCGCTGCTTGCTTTCCAGGAATCGACCACGGGCGATTATGCCGAATCATACGACCTGCTGAAGTATGTCAATATCGCTGATCTTGATGCTGAGGGCAAACGCAACTACCTCTGGGCTTGCCAGCATCTGTATGGCGAGATGGCATATTATTCCAACGTTCCCTCTTTGAAGAAATATTATACCGGCAAGCGTAATGCCTATCAGGCTGCAATAGACAGCACATTCAGCCATGATGATGACCTTTATCTGCAGATGCAGGAGGTGAGGGCACGCGATGCGGGCAATATGAAGGAGGCTTTGCGATTGAGCGATAAGCGGCTGGCGATGACGAAACCGGGCACCCATCAGTATGCCATTGTACAGTTTTATCGCGGCTTGACCTACAATCAGTTTGGTGATAAAGAACAGTTCCTCCGCTGCCTCTTGCGTTCTGCTATCTGCGATGTCCAGTTGGCTGTGATGGACCAGGGGTCTCTCTGGGAAGTTGCCAATCTTCTCAACGCCGACCCGGGCGAGCAGAAGCGCTCTCATGAGTATATCAAGTTTGCCTGGCAGTCGGCTACCATTTTCAATACGCCTAGCCGCAGCCGCCAGATCATGCCTGTGCTCACGCAGATTGAGGAGGGCTATCAGAAAGAACTTTCTTCGAGCAACCAGCATCTGCGGCTCATGGTAGCGTGTTCAGCCTTGCTTCTCTTTGTGGTTATGCTCTTGCTCTACTATGTCAACAAGCAGCGCAAGCGCATTGCTGCGGCTCATCATAAGCTGAAGGAAACCAACCATGCCTTGCAGTTGGCAAATGAGCGTCTTAACGAGATGAACCATTCTCTTAACGAGATGAACCAGTCACTCAACGAGAGTAACAAGATGAAGGAAGTATATATTGGTCGCTTTCTGCGCCTTTGTGCCATCTATGTCGACAAGATAGAGACCATGCGCAAGCGAGTAGTGAAACTGGTGAAGGCTAGAGAACTCAACAAGTTGCTGGAGCAGATGCAGGCTGGCGAGGCCTACATGGGCGAGCTGTATGAGTATTTCGATTCCGCCTTCCTGAAGCTCTTCCCTGACTTTGTTGAGGAGTTCAATGCCCTCTTGAAGCCTGAAGAGCGTATCGTGCTCGAAGATGACAGCCATCTTTCTACCACCCTCCGTATCTTTGCCCTTATCCGCTTGGGCATCGAGGACAGTTCTAAGATTGCCGAGTTCCTTCACTATTCTGTGAACACTATCTATAATTATCGCGCCAAAATCAAGAATAGTGCCATCTGTGACAGGGAAGAGTTCGAGCAGCGCGTGAAGCAGATTGGCATGAAATAAGCCTTTCTGGGCGTATGGCGCAAACTTGCGAAAATTTAGGAGTAAATGCTGCAGATACCCATGCGCCCTGTTTTAGGGCGTCAAGTGGGTTAATCTTCTGATAATCAGGATATTGATATTTTGGAAAATCCCCGTTTCTACGAGCTTGTCGATAGGATGAAAAGCAGGGGAAAACAATAAAAGTTTGTTACGGCGTTTCACCGTAACAAACTTTTATGCATTATATTTATTTCTTCCCTCCGTTCAATTTCTCAGAATCGAATCATTCTTTTTAAAAGAGCTCGAAGGCTTTCTTGAGCTTCAGGTTATCGGCTGCATTACCAACAAGAGCCTCAAACTTTCCGGCTTCAGCCTTCCAGGATGAAGATGCCTCATCGTAGAAACTGAGGGCCTCTTTGCTGATGGTGATGCTGATATCCTTGCTCTCACCTGGCTGGAGATAAACCTTCTGGAATCCCTTCAGCTCCTTCTGAGGGCGGTCTACTGATGACTTGACATCGTGGATGTAGAGCTGAACCGTCTCGGCTCCGGCACGCTTTCCGGTATTCTTTACGTTTACGGTAAAGGTGATTGTGCCGTCCTGCTTCATCTGCATCTTGTCGCTGCGGAGATTAGAGATGACAAACTGGGTGTAGCTCAAGCCGTGACCGAATGCAAAGGTAGGCTTGATGCGCTCCTTATCGGTCCAGCGGTAACCTACATAGATGCCTTCCTTATATTCCTCATCAATGATGTTGCCCTTCGTGCTGGCTCCACCTTCCTGACGCCAGGTTCCCGGATAGGTATTGAGTGCATGAGCACCTGTTTCCTTCAGCGAGTTGACCCATGTAAACGGCAACTTGCCGCTAGGGTTTGCATCGCCTGTAAGGATGCTTGCAAGGGCTTTGCCGCTCTCCGAACCGATGAACCAGCCCTGTACGATGCCGGCAACCTTAGCCTTCCAAGGCATAGCTACCGCATTGCCCGAGATGTTGACATAAACGAAGTTTCTGTTTGCCTTAGCCAAAGCCTCGATCAGCTTATCCTGATGGTATGGCAACTCATAATGCTTGCGGTCGTGACCCTCACAGTCCTGGAAATCGCTCTTGTTCAGACCACCAAACATGATAACATAGTCGGCAGTCTTGGCTTTCTCTACGGCTTCGGCTATCAGTTCAGCCTCGCTGCGCTTGTCTTCCAGGTTCTGACCGGTTGTAACGCCATTGTAGTTGCCCGTTACATCGCCCACATATCCGCGTGCATAATCTACCTCGATGCCGTCCTTGCCCAAGCGCGTCTTCAGGCCATCGAGAGGCGAAATCTCGCGCTGTACCTTGAGCGAAGAAGAGCCTCCGCCTACGGTCATCATCTTGATGGCATTCTCGCCCACTACCAGTACGCGCTTAGCCTTCTGGGTGTTGATAGGGAGCACATTGTTCCTGTTCTGGAGCAATACGATGCCTTCCTCAGCAATCTGTCTGGCTGCTGCATAATGGCTCTCGGAACAGAGGAAACCATGAGGGCGGTTCGGATTCATCGTGGTGCGATAGAAGAGGCGCAATACGCGGCGCACCTTATCGTCCAGCTCCTTCTGGGTGAACTTGCCTTCCTGTATGGCCTTCATGTAAGGCATGGAGAGATAATAGTTGTCGTAGGCATTGGTAGCGCCCATCGTAAGACCGTCTGTCCAGGTGCCGAACTCCATATCCAGCCCGTTCTTTACAGACTGCTCCAGGTCGTGGGCACCGCCCCAGTCGCTTACCACGACACCATCATACTTCCAGTCGCCCTTCAGAATCTTGTTCAGGGTCCACTGGTTATGGCAGTTGTGCTCATTCTTATATAGGTTGTAGGCTCCCATGATACCCCATGTCTTACCCTTCTCAACAGCCGCCTTGAAGGCAGGGAGATAGATTTCGTGGAGAGCACGGTCGCTGACGATTACGTTCACCTGATGGCGGTATTCCTCATCGTTGTTCAGGCAATAGTGCTTTACGCAGGCTGATACGCCCTTAGACTGCAATCCCTGTATATACGGCACTACCATGATGCTTGCCAGGAACGGATCTTCGCCCATATACTCGAAGTTGCGGCCGTTGAGAGGCGTGCGGTATATATTGACGCCAGGCCCCAGAATCATGTCCTTGCCGCGATACAGGGCTTCTTCGCCCAATGCTTCGCCATAGATGCGGCTCATCTGCGGATTCCATGATGCGGCAAGACAGGTGAGGGCAGGGAAGGCTACACAGGAGTCGTTGGTCTGACCAGCCTGTTCCCACTCATCCCACAATACGTCAGGACGCACTCCGTGAGGTCCGTCATCCGTCCAGAAGTCAGGAAATCCCAAGCGTGGTACACCGGCTGATGAAAACTTGCTCTGAGCATGGATGATGCGTATCTTCTCTGCCAGCGTCATGCGAGAGATGGCATCATCGATGCGCTGCTCTACCGGCTTGGTCTGGTCGAGATAGACAGGCAATTGTCTGGTAGTCTGCTGTGCCTGAGACGGAGCGATGGCTGCAACCGACAGGACACATGATAAAATGAACTGTTTCATAAGTAATATTTATTATGGTTTGTTTATTTCTTGCAGTTGTTTGTTTTGCACACCGCCTCTCACGTTTTTTTGTGCGTTTAGGCGTATATGCTTATTCATCTGCAAAATTACTAAATAAATAATGAAAAAATGATGTGTGATAAGCGAAAAGTGGATGGATGTAAAAATGAAACTTTTGTAAGTTGTTGATAATGAGAAGTATAATGAATAATGTACGTTATTGAAAAGTGGCAGAGTGTGAACACTGAAATATACTGATATAACGTTTCAGGGGTGTTCTAGCCTCATTTTCTCCATTTTACCCCATCCACTTTCGTATAGTTATTAAAAAATAGATAAGTATCTGAAAACTAACGATATAAGTTACTTGAAGCAAGTATTTTTCCCACTTATCTGTTGAAGGGGCTAGGAATTATCAAAAAAACATATTATATTTGCAATCGGAAACACGGCTTAACGCATTTTAGGAAATGCACAGCCGCACAGTCTTATACATTATTATAATAGAGTGAACTAACAAACAGATATTTTTCTAAACTAATAATCGAATATGAAAACAAAAAGTCTATTGCTGGCGACTGCATTATTGATGTCGACGTCAGCGCTCGCACAGAAAAACACCTTCAAGGGTGTCGTGTTGGATGACCTGGGTGAACCCGTTATCGGAGCCACCGTACAGGTTAAAGGCGTCAAGGGTGCCGGTGCAATTACCGACCTTGATGGTAACTTTGTCATCGATGCAGATGCTAACCAGACCTTGGTTATCACCTACATTGGCTACAAGGATGCAGAGATCCGTCCTTCAGCCAACATGAAGATTACTCTGAAACAAGACGACAAAGCTTTGGACGAAGTGGTTGTTGTAGGTTACGGTGTTCAGAAGAAGAGCGTGGTAACTGCTGCTATCGCTAAAGTGAGCACCGAAGATTTGGCAGGCAAGAGCCCAGTGCGTGTTGATAACGCATTGAAGGGTCTGGCTGCCGGTGTCAACGTAACCTCTTCTTCAGGTCAGCCTGGTGCATCTCCTAAGGTTCGTATTCGTGGTACAGGTACTATCAGCAATTCAGATCCTCTCTACATCGTAGACGGCATGCCTATCGAGGGTGGTCTCGACTATCTCAACCCTAGTGATATCGAGAGTATCGAGGTGTTGAAGGATGCTGCTTCGGGTGCTATCTATGGTGCCCGTGCTGCCAACGGTGTAATTCTCGTAACCACCAAGAAGGGTAAGATGGGCAAGGCACAGATCAGCTACAATTTCTCTTACGGCTGGCAGAGCGCATGGAAGAAGCGTGATGTAACAAGCGCCACTGACTACGCCATCCTTCAGAACGAGCGTGCAGTGAATGGTGGTCAGGCTCCTATCTATGCTGATCCATACAAACTGACTGACTCTAATGGCAATCCTATCAATGGATTTGGTACTGATTGGCAGGACTTGGTATTCAACGACAATGCCCCTGTACAGAACCATGAGGTAAGCATCAGTGGTGCATCCGATAAGATCAACTACTACCTCTCCATGGGCTACTACAAGCAGGAAGGTATCGTAGGTGGTAACTACGGACAGAGCAACTATGAGCGTCTCTCTATGCGTAGCAACAACATTTATAATGTATTGGATGCCAGCAAGGATCGCAACTTCCTCAACAAGCTCGATGTAACCGTCAACATGGCTTACACCCGTGTAAAGAGTACAGGTATCGATGCTAATAGTAATGGCTCGGTATTGGGTAGTGCCCTCTATCTTGCTCCAACATTGGCTCCTACGGTAACCAATAGCAATGTGGCGAAGAAGTATTATAATACCTACGAGGATCCTAATACATACGATGCAGATGGTAATATTACAGGTACTCGTGATACTTACGAGCTTCTTCGTGATGCCAATGGCAACTATTATACCATCCCAGGTATGGGAGGTACCTATCAGGAGATGAACAACCCTCTTGCCATGATGGCGCGCCCAGCAGCTAAGAACTGGTCACATAAGTTTGTGCCTAAGTTCTCTATCGACCTCCAGCTCTGGGATAACTTGAAGTATCATTTCACTTATAGTGCAGACCTCAGCTTCTGGGGTACAGATAGCTACACCGCATCCAAGTATTACCTCTCAGGTAATAACTATTCTACACATACCTCAGCTTACAAGAGCTCTGACAAGGGTATCAACTGGCAGGTGGAGAATACTTTGACATACGATAAGACTATTGGCAAGCATAGTTTTGCTGTTGTCTTAGGTCAGAGTGCAATGAAGAATAAGAGTGATTATCTGAACGGCAGCCGTTGGAATCTTGTGAATGTAAACAAGCCTTCTATCGACTATGCTACTGGTAAATATAGCCAGACCATCGTGAAGGATGCTGAAGGTAACATCATCTCTGTAGGTGCTCCAACCATTGAGCATGCTGTATCAGGTGGCAATAATGTAGTGCATGCTATATCTTCTCTCTTCGGTCGATTGAGCTATAACTATGATGAGAAGTACATGCTTCAGGCTACAATCCGCCGAGATGGTTCAAGCCGTTTCGGACCATCTCATAAATATGGTACCTTCCCATCTGCCTCTATCGGATGGAATATTATGAACGAGAAATTCATGGAAAGTACTCGCGATTGGTTGAGCAACTTGAAGTTCCGTGCCAGCTGGGGTAAGAATGGTAATGATAACATCGGTGACTTCCGTTATACCGTATTGACCGCTATGGGCAACAACGTGCTCTTCGGAAAGAATGCAGTCAAGTTTAATGGTTCTAAGGCGAATGCCACAGCCAATGAAGACTTGAAGTGGGAGGAGAGTGAGCAGACTGATATCGGTTTCGACTTCGGTTTCTTCGGCAGTGCGCTGACATTCTCAGCTGACTATTATGTAAAGAAGACCAACGGTATGTTGATTATTATGCCTATCCCAAGCTACGTAGGTGAGACCAAGCCAATCGGTAACGTGGGTGACATGAAGAACTCAGGTCTTGAGTTTGAGCTCGGCTATAAGTGGCACATCTCTGATGCTCGCTTCAATGCCAAGGCTAATGTTACCTATCTGCACAATGAGTTGACCAACCTCGGTAATGATACAGGTTACATCGACCTCGATGGCTTCCTGGGTATCTCTGGTGGTGGCACTCGTGGATCTAACGGTCAGCCTTTCCCATACTTCTATGGTTATAAGACAGCTGGTGTGTTCCAGAATATGGCAGAGGTTCAGGCTTACGTCAACAAGGATGGCAATATGATTATGCCAGATGCCAAGCCAGGTGATGTACGTTTCGTAGATGTTAATGGCGATGGTGAGATTTCTCCAGACGACCGCACCAATATTGGTAATGGTACACCAAAGTGGACCTTCGGTTTCAACTTCAATGCAGAGTGGAAGGGCTTCGACCTCAACCTCTTCTTGCAGGGCGTAACGGGTAATAAGGTATTTGATGCAACCTATCGTACAGATGTGTTCTCTGGCAACTTCCCTACTTGGATGCTCGATCGATGGACTGGCGAGGGTACCTCCAATAAGTATCCTATTCTGAAGAATGGCGATGCTACCAACTGGCAGGTTTCAGACCTCTATCTTTGCGATGGCTCTTACTTGAGATTGAAGAATATCTCTTTGGGTTACACCTTGCCAAAGCAGCTTACACAGAAGTTGTCTATCAGTCACTTGCGTTTCTACGTGATGGCAGAGAACCTGATTACCTGGACCAAGTATTGGGGCTTTGACCCTGAAATCTCATCAGGTGGAACTTCTCTCGGTGTAGACTATGGTGTATATCCACAGGCTCGCACCTACACCATCGGCGTAAACCTTTCATTCTAAAATAAGAACCTTTAAAATAAAGACTATTATGAAGACAATAAAATATATAGCTTTAGGAGTGTTGGCAACCAGTATGACACTGGCAAACACATCTTGCAGCGACAGCTTCCTAGAGGTGGAGAACCCATCAGGTGAAAACCTCGAAGAATATTATACCACAGATGCCCATATCAATGAGGCTCTGAATGCGGCTTACGATCCTATCCACTGGCCAGACTGGGGATTGGGACAGTATAATGCTCTCAATATCGATGCCGAGATAATGGGCGATAACTTCTGGGTAGGCGGTTCTAACAAAACCGATCAACAGCACTGGCACATGCTTGCCAACTATGAGGCAAATGCCAGCAATACCCTTAGCTCACTTTGGACAGTGGACTACTCAGGCATCAAGCGTTGTAATGACCTCTTGAAGTATTTGGGCTGGGCAGAGGCAAACTTGAACGAGAAAAACAGGGCATCTTATGAGATGCAGGGTAGAGCCCTCCGTGTATATTTCTACAATAACTTGTGGCACTACTTCGGCAATATTCCTTTCTATCTGGAGAACTTGTCTGCTCCTTACACAGCCCCACAGCTCAAGGCTGATGAAGTATATGACAAATTGATAGTAGAGCTTGAGGCTGTAATTGACTCCAAGGTCCTGCCAATGCGTTGGGACGATGCCAACTGTGGAAGAATGTCGCAGGCCATGTGCTATATGATGTATGCCGAGATGGTGATGTATCAGAATGACAAGACTCGCTATCCTAAGGCTCTCCAGTATATGCAGGAGCTCATCGCCGACAAGAGTGACTATGATATAGTAGACGATTACGCCTCTATTTGGAAAGAAAGCGGCGAATGGTGCAAGGAGAGCATCTGGGAAGTAAACTATGAGGATGGTAACAACGAGCGTGGTTGGGATTCACCATTGGCTATTGGTGGTACAATATTGCCTACCTTGATTTCTCCAAACTCTTGGCCTGGTGGCGATGGTTGGAACCAAGGCGGTGACGGTTGGGGATTCCTACCTGTTCGTACCGAAACCTATGCTCTGTTTGCTGACAACGACAAGCGCCGTGATGCTACTGTATGGGACTGTCGTGGCGTGAAATATACCAAACGTTATGAGGATACTGGTCTTTGGCTGGCCAAGTATCGTCCGTTCACAGAGAACAATGCTGACGCAGGTTTCGATAATAACCTTAACTATAATAACAATCTCCGTGTATATCGCTTGGCTGAGGCTTACCTCAATGCTGCAGAGCTTTTGTTGGAGACAGGTGGCGATGCTAATCAGGCTAAGGATTATGTGAATAAGATTCGCAACCGTGCAGGAATCGCAGAGCTTGGAGCCGTAACTCTGGATGATGTTATCAATGAGCGCCGCTTGGAGTTTGTAGGTGAGGGTAAGCGTTACTTCGACTTGGTTCGTACAGGCAAGGCTGCCAGCGTATTGGTGCCAGACAGCTACGGCTATCGCACCAACTCCTGGACAGAATCCAAGAAGTATGTTCCTATCGCTCAGGCAGAGCTTGACTCTGATCCTGCTTTGGTTCAGAATAATTATTAAAACTTATTAAGGTAGAGGAACAATAGTTTCCTCTACCCCCTAATAAAATATTAACTTTAAGATTTCAGCAATATGAAAAAGATATTTCGAAATATGGCTTATGCTCTTCTGGGTGGATTGATGCTCAGCGCATGTTCTGCAGAGGAGTTCTCTGGTGCCAACGGTGAGTTGCCTAATGTAGCCGACTTTGCCGACAACTTCAAGATTGATGTAGACCAAGAGACCAACACAGCCAACTTTTCTTTTGGTGGTGCAGAGGGAGTAAGCCCGGTATGGGTGATAGATGGTGCCTATTCTTCTGCTTTCAACCTCTCTAAGTATTATCGCAAGAAGGGTACTTACGATGTGGAGTGCTTTGTGAAGAACCGTAATGGTATTAGCAAGGAGAGCGTCAAGAAGCATTTCACGGTGGAGAAAACCAAGATGAATGGCTTCGCAGGTTTCGTAGAGGACAGCGAGTTTAATCTCTTCAAGAGAATTACCTTCCCTGAAAAACCTTCTGCTGGCTATTATGCTCCAGGATGGACCCAAATTGCTGACCCGGTTTGTAGCTACAGCAAGGGATGCTATACATTGAAGCTCCCTAAGGCAACTACCGAACGTTGGCAAGCTCAGGTTCCTTTCAAAAACCTAGGTATCTCTACTAGCGCAGATAAGCATTATGACTTCTCTTGCATCATTACATCTGCCAAGGGACATAATGCCGTTAAAGTGAAACTTTGTGATTCTGGAGAAGGTGGTGACAATAACATCCTTTTCGATTCCAAGGATGCAAATACAAAATTGGAAGCAGGTGAGCCTAAGTGTATTTATGGTTCAGACCTCGAAGGCAAGGACATCAATAATTTGAAGATTGTATTCGACTTTGGTGGTAATGCTGCTGATGACGAAATCATGATAGAGAGCCTGGTACTGAAAGATCATGCCAACGATGATGGTACTGTGGTTCCTGTAGAATTGAAGGTGCCATTTGACTACAATACAGCGGGTAACCTTTGGAAGGATATTGATGCCAACAAGTCATTTACTGAGGAAACTTGGTATGGTGATGCTTCTTGGGCACAGATTGATGTAACTCCTGTTATCAAGCATGAGGGAAGCAAGCACATCATTATCGTGCCTTGTGAAACTCCTGCTGAGCTATGGCACGCACAGTGGAAAATGCTTGGTATTCCTGTATCTGCCAAAGCTGATAGCAAGATTGATTTCTCTTGCAAGGTTACCACTTCTGCTCCATTGCCAATGATGACATTGAAGCTTTGTGATGACGCTAATGATGGAAACCTCTTCTTCCAGGAGTCTACTGATGTTAAAGGCGAATACGTCTTCCGTTATGAGAACCAACCAAACAGTACGAAAGAAGCTGATGGCGGTCCTCAGGATATGAGCAAGATGAAACTCGTCATCGACCTTGCTGGTGCTCCTAAGGATGCCGAGGTAACCATCAGCGACATTGTTTTGATTGTGAAATAGGCTTTAGGTTTTATAGGTTTATATAGAATTATACAGGAGCTGCTCCTATAAATAAGTAAGTAGGAGTGGCTCCCTTTCTAAATTTTAAATGACATGAAATTCTTGAAAATATTTTCCTTCCTTCTCTCGCTTATGCTGCTTTCTTGCAGCAGCAGCTCTTCTGACGGCGATGGAGAGGTGACGATATCCTGCTCTCCTACGAGAATAGATGTTCCTGCTAAGGGCGGTACTTATAAAATCATGATTGTGGCTTCTGAAGGAGGCTGGGAGGCGAGAGCATCCTTCCCAGGAGAAGGTCCTACGGCAAATGTATACCCTTGGTTTAAAGTGAGTGCCAGCGATAATAACAAAGCTATGGGTATGGTAACTGTAGATGTGGAAGAGAATAAATCGTCTGTAGCTCTTGACGGAAGTGTCGAGATTTCATTAGAGGATAAGAAGGTATCGGTGCCAGTGCATCAGGCTGGAAAACAGGTCACTCCTATTGAAGGGGGCGAAATGGTGATTCCTGAGGGGTACAAACTGGTCTGGAATGATGAGTTTAATGAAGGCTCTGAATTGAATAGTACCGATTGGCGTCATGAGGTGCAGAAGTCGGGCTGGGTGAATAATGAACTTCAGAATTATGTGAATGGCTCTGCTGATGGCAAACGCGTAACAGAAATTGCAGATAACCGGCTTTATATCAACTGTTTCAAGGGCAGCGACGGCAAGATTTATTCGGGGCGCGTATATGCCCACGAAAGTCAGGGCTGGCTTTACGGTATCTTCGAAGCTCGCATCAAATTGCCTAAGGGTAAGGGCACATGGCCTGCTTTCTGGATGATGCCTTGCAACAATGATTTCGGAGCCAATCCTTGGCCTAAATGTGGCGAGATTGATATTATGGAAGAGGTAGGCGTTAATCCTAACTATACTTCTTCGTCGCTCCATACTGAGAAGTTTAATCACGTGATGGGAACCCAGATTACTAAGGAACGCCAGACTGCGGGTGCTGAAGACGGTTTCCACGTTTATCGCCTGGAGTGGACTCCTGATTATATCAAGACCTACGTAGATGGTAAGGAACTGCTCAATTTCAACAACGACGGTAAAAATGATGTTGGTTCGTGGCCTTTCAATAAACCATTCTATGTTATCCTCAACCTGGCTTGGGGCGGTGACTGGGGCGGTATGAATGGTGTTGACGAAAGCGCCCTCCCAGTTCAGATGGAAGTGGATTATGTGAGAGTATTCCAGAAAAAATAAGGCTTGATTTTTTTTTACTAGATAAATAAAAAAGTCTTAGGATAAGTCGTACCTGCGCTTACTCCTAAGACTTTTTCTTTTACTTTCTTTTGCTCCGAATATCTGTCTTTTTCTTACTAACAATTTGCTCATTTCGAATAAAAGTTATAATTTTGCAGCAAAATTTAAAATAGCAGATAGAATGAAACAGAATAACAATAATTTATTATATCATCTTGTGGCTTTTATCACCGTAGCCATCTGGGGAACTACCTTTGTTTCTACCAAGGTGCTTATGCTGAACGGACTTTCACCAGCACAGATCTTTACGCTCCGTTTCAGTATTGCATACATCCTGATGCTGCTGGTGAATCATAAGAAGATGTTTGCTGACAGCTGGAAGGATGAGTTTAAGCTGGCTATGCTGGGAATAACGGGCGGTTCGCTCTATTTCTTGAGCGAGAACGAGGCGATGAATTATACCACAACGACCAATACTTCGCTCATCGTATGTTCCTGTCCGCTCTTTGCTACCTTGCTGGTTCGTCTGGTTTATCGCCATTCTTCGCGCATCAACATGATACAGCTGTTGGGCTCTCTGCTTGCTTTTGTAGGTATGATTATCGTGGTGCTGAATGGCAGATTCGTGCTGCATCTGTCGCCTGTTGGTGATGCCTTGGCTTTTACGGCATGTATGAGCTGGGCTGTCTATTCGCTCCTGATGAAATCGGTATCGGGCGATTATGGCGCAGCTTTTATTACCCGCAAGGTATTCTTCTATGGTGTGCTTACCATCTTGCCTTATTATCTTATTATCCCTGGGTGGCCGTCATGGGATGTGTTTATGAAGCCTCAGGTGGTGGGTAATCTCCTGTTCCTGGGGTGTTTGGCATCCATGATATGTTTCCTTACCTGGAACTGGTGTATCTCTAAGTTGGGTGCCGTGAAAGCTACCAACTGGGTTTATTTCAACCCTATCACCACTATGATTTTCGCCTCTCTGGTATTAGACGAAAAGATTACTCCTTACTTCCTGACAGGTGCCTGCTGCATTCTGGCAGGTATGTATATCGCGGATAGAAAGACAAAGGCGGAATAAAAAATGACGAAGCATAGCTGTAGTTAGAACTAGCCAATGCTAAGAGCATCATGATACTCTTTACCATTTTGCTTTTCATTTTTCCATATTGATTTGGCTTTTAGTGTAATACGAATGAATAGTTGTTATTACTTATATAATATTTATTTAGGTTTTTATTAGGCGTTCCGCCGGATTTGTTGTCCGGCGGAGCTTATGGGTATTTCTTATTCCTCTATGACGGAAACCTGCATAGAAACATCCTCTTTTGGACGATCGCCACGCAATGTTTCGCAGTTCTGAATCTTCTCTACGATGTCAAGTCCTTCCTCCACTTCACCGAAAACGGTGTATTGGTTATCGAGGAAAGGTGTTCCGCCTATTTCTGTATAAGCCTTCTGCTGCTCCTCGGTAAACTTAGGATAACCCTGCTCCTTGCTGCGCTTCTTGGTTTCATCCACCAGTTCATCCTGGAGTTTCATCAGCCCCTCACGGTCGCGATTGCGGCGGAAGTTCATGATTTCTTCATGATGCTCCTTGGCAAGCTGGTTGAAGATGTTCTGCTCCATCTGCATGCCCATCTGCTTTTCCATCTGCTTCAGTTCATTCTGCTTGTAGGTCTTTCCCCATACAATATAAAACTGGCTACCGCTGCTCTCTCGTTCTGGGTTTACCTCATCTCCCAAACGGGCAGCGCTCAAGGCACCACGCTTGTGGAAAAGTTGTGGATAAACGAACTCGGCAGGGATGGTATAGTCAGGACCACCTGTGCCCAGCATCTTGCCTTTAGGAGCGCCTTTGCTGTCTGGATCGCCGCCTTGAATCATAAAATCCTTGATGACACGATGGAAGAGAGTACCATCGAAATATCCCTCCTTTGCCAACTTGATGAAGTTGTCACGATGCTGAGGTGTCTCGTCGTAGAGGCGCACCTTGATGTCGCCCTCTGAAGTCTTGATCAATACTTTAGCCATAATATTCTATAATCAGTATATTTCTAATCAGTATATTTTTTACCTTTTTACTTTTTTACCTTTTTACTTTTCGTAATACTCATTCCACTCCTTCATAGCCTCCTGCCAGTCGGTCTGTTCACCGCTGGCTACGGCTTCCTTCTGTCGCTCTGCCTCATCGCGAGCCTTATCTCGGGCACGTTTTGCCTTCATTGCCTCTATGGTGGCATCGTCGAGAATCTGGATGGCGCCACGCTTGATGGCTGCCTGCAACTCCTCTTCTCCGAAAGCCTTGCCAGGCTCATTGAAGTCAGAGATATTGAATTCATAATCCACACGAAGGTCGTGGCGTATCATTTTCTGTTGTAAACGGTTGCCTGCGTTCTTGAGGCGCAGCAACTTGCCGATTTCCTTGATTTCTCCTGCTGAGTATTTGTTTCTTCCCATTAATATGATTTGATATTATTATTTTTGCGTGCAAAATTAAGCATAATCCTCGATAAAACCAAGAAAAGTTTCAAGGAATTCCCAAAAGAATCCCTTTCTCCCTTTACTTTCTTGCCCTTTTTACCCTTTTACCTTTTTACTTTTTTACCTTTAAATCACTTCCATGCCTTCTTCTGGTTCAGTTCTATCAGGCGGTCGAATTCAAAGTCGGCTTTGATTTTATCCAATATTCTCTTTACGATGATATTCATCACGCTTCCTTTGCTGTAGTTGGCAGAGCACATGAAGTTTACCCGTCCCTCCTTGACAAGCTGGCAGGCAGTCTTCTGTTTATCCTCGTTATCATATACCGCAATCGAGTGGCCGCCATGTTCCTTTACCATCTTCATGCAAGGCACATCGGTTTCTCCATCTCCGAAGTATATCATTCGGGGGAAAGGGATAGGGCGCTTTTCGTCGGGGATATACTGGTTCACTCTTCTGTTGTCGCTCACCTGTTTGATACCCTTGTTGATTTTGAAGAGGAATTGCGTCTTGGTAGTATAGTCTACGGCTACGGCTGGCCAATAGGCGATTCCCTCCTTATTGTAGAGAAAGGAGCAGGCGTAGATGTTCTCAAATTCGTGGGCAATAGGTGTGCCCTCTATCATCTCCTTCAGTCCCGAGGAGTTGATGTAGTGCTTTACGTCCAGTCCGATACTGTTGCCATATTCATTCACGAGCGAAAACCATTGTTTTACGCCGCGGAACAGTTCTACATCCTTGCCGAATTTCTGAAAAGATTCCCGGGTGAGCGAGATGTTGTTCTTCTTGGCTTCGTCGAGCATCAGATACATATAGGTCAAAATGCCGTTGGCATCCTTACCCTCTGCAAACTTTCTGTTTTTCTCCCAGAACTCGTCTTTTGTCTTGCCTGTAGCCTGTATGAATCCAAACTCCTGCATATTGCCAGGCGACAGTGTGCCATCGAAATCATAAACCAGCGCTACCTGTGGTCTCTTCTTTGCCATATCTCGTTCTCCTTTCTTTTATATTTACCCTAAACTATCTATCTCTTTGGGGGCGATGTTCTTTCTCCCTTAATTTGCAAATATACATAATTTTCAGCGAATTAGCAAACTATTGGGATATAAAAAATCATAATGAAACAAAAAAGGCGTACAAAACTCATTTCTGAGCATTGTACGCCTTTATTATAATATTAGTCTGTATTACTTAACCTCCTCGAAATCTGCATCCTGTACATCCTGAGCGCCGTCATTGCCGCCCTGTGCCTGCTGACCGCCCTGTGCACCCTGAGGACCTGCCTGCTGGCCGCCCTGGTACATCTGCTGAGAAGCAGCCTGCATTACGGTGTTCAAGTTGTTGATAGCTGAATCGATAGCTGCAACATCACCAGCCTTGTGAGCATCCTTCAACTGCTGCAATGCCTGCTCGATGCCTGGCTTCTTGTCTGCAGGAATCTTATCACCGTTATCCTTCAGGAAGTTCTCGGTGGTGAAGATCATGCTGTCTGCCTGATTCATCTTGTCAATCTTCTCGCGCTCAGCCTTATCAGCAGCAGCGTTCTGCTCTGCCTCTGCCTTCATGCGGTTGATCTCGTCCTCGCTCAAGCCAGATGATGCCTCGATGCGGATGCTCTGCTCCTTACCGGTAGCTTTATCCTTAGCTGATACGTTCAAGATACCGTTGGCATCGATATCGAAGGTAACCTCAATCTGAGGAACACCACGACGAGCTGGAGCGATACCTGTCAGGTTGAACTGACCGATGCTCTTGTTCTGAGCTGCCATTGGACGCTCACCCTGCAATACGTGGATGGTAACCTCTGTCTGGTTATCAGCTGCTGTAGAGAATACCTCGCTCTTCTTGCAAGGGATGGTTGTATTGGCATCGATGAGCTTAGTCATCACACCACCCATAGTCTCGATACCGAGAGTCAATGGAGTAACGTCGAGCAATACGATGTCACCAACACCCTCTTCCTTGTTCAGGATGGCACCCTGGATAGCTGCACCTACTGCAACAACCTCATCTGGGTTAACACCCTTAGAAGGCTCCTTGCCGAAGTAGTTCTTAACGAGTGTCTGAACGGCTGGGATACGGCTTGAACCACCAACCAGGATAACCTCGTCGATATCTGATGTAGAGAGTTTAGCGTCACGAACGGCATTCTGGCAAGGTACCAAGCAAGCCTGAATCAGGTTGTGAGCCAACTGCTCGAACTGTGCACGGGTCAAAGTCTTAACCAAGTGCTTTGGCATACCGTCAACGGCTGTGATGTATGGCAAGTTGATTTCGGTAGATGTAGAGCTTGACAACTCAATCTTAGCCTTCTCAGCTGCCTCCTTCAAACGCTGCATAGCCATAGGGTCCTTGCGGAGATCTACGCCTTCTTCAGCCTTGAAACCATCAGCCAACCAGTTGATGATTACCTGGTCGAAGTCATCACCACCCAGGTGAGTATCACCATTGGTAGAAAGTACCTCGAATACGCCGCCACCGAACTCCAGGATAGAGATATCGAATGTACCACCACCCAAGTCGAATACGGCAATCTTCATATCCTTGTTAGCCTTGTCAACACCGTAAGCCAAAGCTGCGGCTGTAGGCTCATTTACGATACGCTGAACGTTCAAACCTGCAATCTGACCAGCCTCCTTAGTTGCCTGACGCTGTGAGTCAGAGAAGTAAGCAGGAACTGTGATGACTGCATCTGTAACCTCCTGTCCGAGATAATCCTCTGCAGTCTTCTTCATCTTCTGGAGAACCATTGCAGAAATCTCCTGTGGAGTATATTTACGACCCTCGATTTCAACACGTGGATAACCACCCTCGTTTACTACTGTGTAAGGCATTGCCTCAGCCTCTTTCTGGCTCTGAGCGTATGTCTCACCCATGAAACGCTTGATAGAATATACTGTGTTCTTAGGGTTTGTGATGGCCTGACGCTTAGCAGGATCACCTACCTTGCGGTCACCATCCTTAACGAAACCTACTACTGATGGAGTAGTACGCTTACCTTCACTGTTAGCGATTACAACTGGTTCGCTACCTTCGAAAACGGCAACACAACTGTTTGTGGTACCCAAGTCAATTCCAATTACTTTTCCCATAATTATATCTTTTTTTTATTTTTATCGTTATTAATATGTTATTTATCTCATGAACTTGCTGGCTAATGGAAGTCTGCCGAAGATATGCATCTGTCGGGAACCTCTATATTCAGCGTTCACGCTTTCCGTCATAACAAAGCATGTGCCAAGGGATTGTAAAATTTAAAGTGGCTGACAAGGTGTCAGATAATGCTGACAAAATAAAAGGAATCAAGATATGGGAGGCGATAAAATGTCGCATTCTCCCTATCTTGATTCCTGTAATATGATTGAGAAATCTTTCTTTTCAGATAAAACTCCTATATATAATAAGGTGTGAAACCTTATCTGGCTTTATTTCTGTTCCTTAGCAGCAAGTGCTTCGCGAACCTTAGCTTCCAGTTCATCGAGAAGTTCAGGGTTATCCTTGAGCAATGCCTTGCAGGCATCGGCACCCTGTCCGAGTTTAGAACCGCCATAGCTATACCAGCTGCCGCTCTTTTCGATGATATTGTTGGCTACAGCCAGACCGAATACCTCACCGGCACGGCTGATGCCTTCGCCAAACATGATGTCGAACTCAGCCTTGCGGAAAGGAGGAGCCACCTTGTTCTTCACAACCTTCACGCGAACCAGATTACCTACTACCTCATCGCCGTCCTTGATGGCTGTTGCCTTGCGGATATCCAAACGCACTGATGCATAGAACTTCAATGCATTACCACCGGTGGTTGTCTCTGGGTTACCGAACATGACACCAATCTTCTCGCGCAACTGGTTGATGAAGATGCAGGTAGTGTTGGTCTTGCTGATGGTAGAAGTGAGCTTGCGGAGAGCCTGACTCATCAATCGAGCCTGAAGACCTACCACATTGTCACCCATATCGCCTTCGATTTCCTTCTTAGGAGTCAAGGCGGCTACAGAGTCAACAACTACGATGTCTACAGCAGCAGAACTGATCAGCTGGTCTGCAATCTGCAACGCCTGCTCACCATTATCTGGTTGTGAAATCCACAAGTTATCAACATCAACGCCCAATTTAGCCGCATAGAAACGGTCGAAAGCGTGCTCTGCATCAATGAAAGCTGCGATACCGCCAGCCTTCTGAGCCTCTGCGATGGCGTGGATAGCCAATGTTGTTTTACCGGAAGATTCCGGACCGTAAATCTCGATGATACGTCCCTTAGGATAACCGCCTACGCCCAGTGCATTGTCGAGAGCGATACTGCCTGTAGGGATAACTTCGATATTCTCAACGTGCTCATCTCCGAGTTTCATGATAGAGCCCTTACCGAAGTCCTTTTCTATCTTAGCCATGGCTGCCTGAAGAGCTTTCAGCTTGCCTTCATTGGGATTCAATTTTCCCTCTTGCATTTCTTTTGCCATATTCTTATTTTATTTAAAGTTTAGTCGATTTCCAAATCGCCATCAAACACCTCGTGCCATGGCAATCCCTGCTTGTTCAACTGCTCCATGAATGGATCTGGGTCGAACTCCTCTACGTTCCAAACGCCTGGCTTCTTCCAGATGCCCTTGAGGAACATCATGGCACCAATCATGGCTGGCACACCGGTGGTGTAGCTTACGCCCTGCATACCGGTTTCGTTGTAAGCCTCCTGATGCTTGCAGTTGTTATAAACGTAGTAGGTGCGCTCCTTGCCATCCTTCTTACCGCGGATGCGGCAACCGATAGATGTTTCGCCGTCATAGTTCTCGCCGAGATCCTGTGGGTTAGGCAATACGGCCTTGAGGAACTGCAGAGGAACAATCTTCACCTTGGCTGTCTTGCCTGAACCGTCTGCCAATGGAGCCTCATACTCGATTTCGTCGATGCGGCTCATGCCGAGGTTCTGGATGCAGTCGAGGTAGGTGAGATACTGCTGACCGAAGGTCATCCAGAAACGTGCCTCCTTGATGGTAGGGTAGTTCTTCACCAGGCTCTCCAACTCCTCGTGGTGCATCAGATAGCTCTCGCGAGGGCCGATGTTAGGGTAGGTGAGAGGCTTGTGGATAGAGAGAGGGGCGGTTTCAATCCATTCGCCATCCTTATACCAGAGTCCCTTCTGGGTAATTTCGCGGATATTGATTTCTGGGTTGAAGTTGGTTGCGAAAGCCTTGTGATGGTTACCGGCGTTGCAATCCACGATGTCGAGCACCTCAATCTCATCGAAGTGATGCTTGGCTGCATAAGCGGTGAAGATGCCAGATACACCTGGGTCGAAGCCGCAGCCGAGGATAGCGCAGAGACCAGCCTGTTCGAACTTATCCTTGTATGCCCACTGCCATGAGTACTCGAAGTGAGCCTCGTCCTTAGGCTCATAGTTAGCGGTATCCATGTAGTTGCAGCCGCAAGCCAGACAGGCATCCATAATGGTGAGATCCTGGTAAGGCAAAGCGAGGTTGATGACAAGCTCAGGCTTATAGCTACTGAAGAGAGCCTTCAACTGCTCAACGTCGTCGGCATCCACCTCAGCTGTCTGAATATCCATCTTGTAGCCCTTGGCGTGGATATCCTTAACCAGCTTGTCGCATTTTTCCTTGCGACGGCTAGCAATCATAAACTCGGTGAAAACGTCCTGGTTCTGGACGATCTTGAAGGCAGCCACGGTAGCCACGCCACCTGCGCCTATCATAAGTACTCTACTCATTTATAATATTGTTTTTTTATGTTTGTTATTTTTATGTTTATTTTATTTCATTTGCAGAGATCCCCAGGGCATTCATGAGCGAATAACCGAGAATCTCCTGTCTGAAGTTGCCGCCTGGCATGGGCTGCATGGCAAAGAGGGTGATGCGCTTGTCATCGTCATCTACCTTACGGAGTATCTCGCGGAGTCGGTCGTAAGCATCTCCATCCTCAGAATTTGGGATTACCATCACTCGCTTCACCTCCTTGGCGTTGCATACGGTGCGTGCCACATCTACGAGGAAGTCATCCTTGCCTACCATCTTCTCCTCTGTAGGATAAGAAGAGATGATGAACTCTCCGAGCTTATCATCCTTGAAAGCCTGAGCGTTCAGATCCTTCTCATAGTTGGCAGGGCGGAAGTTCTTCATCGCCATCGACTGCTTGTCGTGGATAAGCACAACCTGTGTCTCGTGCTCGCCCTCTCTCAGACCTCCGTCAAGGGCAATGCAGACTGCCCATTGTGCCATATCGGCTGGTTGGATGCGGCGGTTAATCATTCGTTCGAAGTTGACTATCAGGTCGAAAGCCACTCGGTCGATATAGTCGGCGTCAGCGATGATTACATTCTCGCTCCATTTTATATTGTTTGTATCTAATGTATTCATTGGTGCAAAAATTAAGCAAACGAGCATGATGAAAGCTTGCTTTCAAATTGTCGAATGCAGATTATTTCTGCAAATTTACGAATAAATTTCGTAATTAAGGCATTTTGGAAATATAAAATAATAAAAAAGATAGTATTTTCATCATTTCTTCATTTGATGGAATACTATCTTCAGTATTTTATGTGATAATCCGGGCTCTTCTTCTTCTTTCCATTCTCCGGTCTTCTTTCTCGGCAATCCGGGCTCTTCTTCTTTCTGTTCTCCGAAGTCTTTTATGCGATAATCTTCGCCAGATAGTGTCCGGCGAGAACGGCGATAAGTCCCAGCGCCAGACTTCCGAAGAGATAGAGCATCATATAGAGGTAATTCTCTTCTTTCATCAGTCCTGCTCCCTCGTTCATAAAGGTAGAGAAGGTAGTGAATCCTCCGCAGAACCCCGTGGTGAGTAGCAGTTTGGCAGATGGCGACATCCATCCCCCTTCCCGCCAGTTCAATCCCGAGAGGAACCCGATGATGAGGCATCCCGCCACATTCACTGCCATCGTTCCGAACGGAAAGGCAATCACCGTGCAGGATTGCACCAACTTTGAAATCCAATATCTCATGCCGCCTCCGAAGAAGCTGCCAATGCTTACTATTAATACTTCTTTCATCTCCTTATATAATATATGAACTGACCTAATTTGTTAAATGCGATTGGGGAGAGAGAGTCAGTTCTCGCCCCAATCATCTATTGTTCCTGTTTTTGATGAGAAACTGCATCCTATCTTGAATATCTTTCTCTTATCTGATAAATATTCCCGTGCATATCCCATATTTTCTATTTGCAGGAGTGCTTCTCTTGCGCATCCATCCCTCTTAAACTCAAATATATATATGTATAGAGGAGTTTCTATGATGCAGTCTACTCTTCCTTCGCTCTGTTCTTTTTCAATGAAGATGGTATAGGAGCTGATCATCCTCAATACCAGATAGAACGTATATTGGAAATAACGCTCCTTCTCACGTTCATCATCTTTTCTTCGCTGTGAATAAGGGATACTGGCGAAGAAAGAAACCATCAGTTGATGCAACTTTTCGCACTCTCCCTTTCCCAATGCTTCGATTACCTGTAGAACCCAGGAGTCAGGTGAAACCTTTGGCTTCAGATAATCTGCTGCCAGCAAACTGATGAATCCCCTTCTCACTTCATCGTTCGGAAAATCCAACAGATAGGAATTGGTATTCCTTGACCAACCCTTGATGGTCAGATATCCGCTTTGATATATCATTGGCAAAGGGCGTTCTATGGTTGCCTTATAGTCGTCGAAATCCTTGGTAGGATAATATTTTCCCACCAGTTCGTTGATGTTTTCATCGCTATGAGCTAGCAGGCGAACCAGATAGCTGGGTGAACCCGTTTGGAACCAATAGTCGTCGATGAGCATTTCCTTGAAGGCACGCAAGATGCTGAAAGGATTATATACGCCTCGCATCCTGCGACTGAAATGGTAGCCGTCAAACTGGCGTTTCAGTTTTATCAGTATTTCTTCCTTTGTAACATCATATTCCTCAGCCATTTCTGCGATTTGCTGTGAAAAGGTAGAGCGCAACTCGTCTTCAGTGATGCCGAGAAGCGTATCGAAGTGGGCAGAAAGGCTGATGTCTTCGGGTTGGTTGAAACCGCTGAATACGCTTACTTGCGAAAATTTGGTAACTCCTGTAAGCAGAACGAATTGCAGGTCTTTATCGGCAGCCTTGAATACACTGTAGAAACCTTTCAGAATTTCCCGATGCCTATCTTCCAATAGCCGCTCGTTGCCATCTGCATCGGTTGTTTTCAGTGTAGAATCCAATACGTCTAGCAGAGGCTTGTCGTATTCATCAATAAGGACAACGGCGCGAAGTCCTGTTTTTTCGTGGGCATTTCTCAGAACGCCAATGAATCTGTCGCCGAGGGTGGAAGCAAAGGGAGCTTTGCCGTAGATGGCTTCCTGCGATTCTACGAAATCAATCAGCGTATTCTCCAACTGACCTGCTTGTGTAAAGTCCTTGCCGTTGAAATCAAGGTGAAATACCGCATATTGTTTCCAGTCGGTTTCCAGGTTATCAATGGCTAAGCCCTTGAACAGTTCTTTTCTTCCTTGGAAATAGCATTCCAGAGTAGATACGAGAAGTGACTTCCCAAATCGTCTGGGACGACTCAGAAAGTAAATCTTGCCATTTTCTACCATATCATAAATCATCTGAGTCTTATCTATATAAAGATATCCTTCTGTGATGATTTTCTCAAAGCTCTGTATGCCTATCGGATATTTCATATTGTTCATACGCTTATTCCTTATTTTCTGCAAAATTACAAAAAATAACGATACAAGCAAGTTTTTTATGTACCTTTTCTTAATTTTTCCCTCTTTTTTTCTTTTAAGGGATAAAGAAGCAATCAAGAAGCGGGGAAGAAGCAATAATGAAGAAGGAAAGAAGCAGGATAGTTCCCTCTTCTTGATGAATCAGAATATGAAATAGAAATATGTTGAACAATTTAAAATAAATAGAAGAAACAAGTTATGAAACGAGTATTCAATCTTTTGGTAGTAGATGAGAGTGGAAGCATGAGTATTATCGAGCACCAGGCACTGGTGGGTATCAACGAGACCCTGACCACGATTCAGAAAATGCAGAAGACGCATAAGGACATGGAGCAGCGTGTAACGCTCATCACCTTCGACAGCACCCACAAGAATCTGTTCTATGATAATGTGTCTGCTCATCATATTAAGCCTTTGAAATCAAGGGATTACAACCCATGTGGCGGCACCCCTCTTTACGATGCCATAGGTATGGGCATCGCCAAGATCAACGCCCTGACCACCGAGGATGACAGCGTATTGGTAACCATCATTACGGATGGTGAGGAGAATTGTAGCGAGGAGTATGATCTGAAGATGATTAAGAACCTCATAGAGAAGCTGAAGAAACAGAACTGGACCTTTACCTTTATCGGCACCGATGATCTTGATGTGGAGAACATTGCTCATGGTATGGGCATTGACAATCATCTGCAGTTCTCTGAAGATGAGGCTGGCACCAAGGCGATGTTTGCCAGAGAAAACAGAGCCAGAGAGCGCTACAACAAGTGCCGTGCGATGGATTGCAAGATGGAAGCAGGCAGCTATTTTGAGGAGAAATAAAGGAAGTCAGTATAAGCAGAGAATTACCTGCAAGCGAGTAAACTAAATTATAATATGAGGGGTGTGTCATAAGGCAATGGCGCACCCTTTTTGTTTTTGCAACAGATGGAATATTGAAAAGGATTAGTGTTTTTCTATCTGCTGTATTATAATTGTTTTTTTCTTTCAAGAATTGCCATATTGCCATACTGCTCTATAAATGTTTGATTATAAGGATGTATTGGTATGGCAATTGCTTTTTGAATTGCCATAATCTGCCATATATTCCCATAAAATCAGCGAAATATAGGTGTTTTAGAGGAATTTTGGGGCTAAAAATAAGAAAGCATTGAACAAAAAGACCTTTTCCCAGGTTCAATGCTGGGCGTTTTCAATCGCTTTTTTGCAATTTTGACTGACGACGTAGCAGAAATTGCGTCCCGGCGTAGCATCTGATACGTCCCGACGTAATAATGGATACGTCCCGACGTACAGTCTGCTACATCCCGACGCAGTTTCCAAGACGTTCTGCCTACTCTCAAGTAAGTTCTTAATCAGGCATGACGTAATTTAAGCTCTCATAATTAGGCTTATTGAAATTCTAGTTCTTATTGGGATTCATTTACATGTAATATCGACTTTATAGCCCGTCAGCATCGCAGACACTTTTATTGGGACCACGATTTCTGATAAGCAGTATCAAAATGATTAACTGCCTGGAGAAGGTTGTAGATAGGGTTGATTTAGTAGAATGAGTCGGTTCTACTGGATGACGGAGTCGGCTCGATGGGATAAAGGAGTCAACTCTATAGGTTGATGCAAGCGTCTTCGTGAGTTAAAAGACATTACTCCTCGGGTTCAAGGAGATACCTTCTCAGCAGTTGCCACTAGGCTCAGCAGGTCTGCCGAGCCTAGTCGGCAGGTCTGCTGACTGCAGTCAGCAGCTTTGCTGAGCCTAGTGACAACACCTTGTTCTTATCATATCAATCCTCTCTTCTTGAATTCTTTAATCATAGCCTATATAGCCATTCTTGCAATGTCTTTATTCTTTTATAAATTCAACTTCTGTTGTTAAAGTTCGTGTGCCACCAGCCTTTAGTTCTGGTGTGTTTATTCGGATGTCGCAATCTATGACATAAACCACTCCATCATGGCCACGAAAAACATTCTCGTTGTGCATATCACTTAGGTATATATCTGGTGTGGAGTATGTCCAATTTCTGGGATTCACCAGTTTAAATCCAATACGTTCCGTATACTCTTCAATGTCTTCTTCGGTCATTTGGCTACCTTGAAAGAAAGTTTGGGTAACAATAATCATAAAGTCACCCATAGAGTTTCTACCGAATCCCAATACAAACATCTTGGTTTGTTCAAAGTAAGCATTGTGTAACGAAATTCTGTCCAAAGCGAAAATTGGCTGTATGAAATAGTCAAGGCCGATTACTTTTAGTACAGAATTACCGTTATCATATACAATGGCTTCACCGCCTTGCGCTAATTTATCGCCCAAGGTTTGGTTGTATACGCTAGTGTCATCTACCCAGCATCCTGTCTTTTTAGCCCAGCTTTCTATGCGTTTTTCTTGGACCTTTCCAAGTTGCTGTTCTCTTTTGAAACTGTGTTCTGGCGCAGTGAGTTGATCTGTGCCAACTTCTGCTCCCGCGAGTAAGGATGCAATAACATGTATTGTTCCCCCTTTAACGCAGCCAAGCTGCTCTGACGGTGAAAATCGTTTATATAAGATCTTTCCAGTACTGAATTGTTCTGCATAATCATCTAATTTTGCTAGACCTTCAGATGTAAATCCTTCATTGATTATGTCACTGATGGACATCCAAAAATCATGATTCGTCATATTTACTTGTTTTAATTGCCGCAAAAATACGGTTTTTCTTCGATAATACCAAATTATTTGGGCTTTATTTCGCATTTTCAGCAAATTGTTTCAATACATCTTTCATATCATCCGGAAGATAAGAGATTGCCTTGTCTTTCATATCTTGCGGAATACCGAAGCGGGCTTCGGCGATGGAGCCGACGATGGCTCCGATGGTATCGCTATCACCGCCATGAGATATGGCGAGGCGGATGGCATTCTCGAAGGATGAGGCTTGCGAGAGGAGATAGAAGGATAATGGTACGGCATCCATGCAGGTTTCATCGAACTTGCCCTTCGGATAATCTCGCGTATCGAAATCCTCGTAATAGCTGCGGGCGATATCCTTGAAGGCTTTCATTGCCTTATCATCAGATTCTTTAGAATTCTTATCTTTACACTCCTTAGATTCTTCTGAGAATCTGCTCTTGCGGAAATGCCAGATAGCATGAGACACGGCTTTGGCTCCCTTGATTCCTTCGGGATGGTTATGAGTAGGAAGAGCCGTTTTCTCTGCCTCTTCCAACACCTGCGACAGGTCATCGAATAGCCAAGCCACTGGCGATACTCGCATTGCCGAACCATTGCCAAAACTATTGTATGGCTGCGGATCAAGAGAACGAATCCACCCTGCGAATCTTCCGCCATATGCTCCTTTTGGAGAAGGATAGCGGCGGCACCAATCCAGCAGGCTTTCCTGATAGCTTCGTCCGTTCAATATCGCATCAGCTATCGCTACCGTACAGATGGTATCATCGGTGAAGTCGCATCCCTCGCCGAACATCTCGAAATCATAATCAAACGTATTGTTGAACTCATATTTTGAGCCAGCAATATCTCCTATCATTGCTCCTAACATTAATTTGATAATTTTCCTAACTTTATTTGATAATTTTCCTAAACCTTTACTCTATCACCTCCCAGAAACTCTCCGGAAGGCTGATGTTCTTCATCTCCTTTGCCTTCTTGAACAATGGGGCGATGTCTTCGGCTTCGAAACCGGCGATGCCGCAACCTATTGGGGTCACCAGGAAATGTAGCTCGGGATGCTGATGGGCAAAGATAATGAATTCCTCTACGTATGGACGGATGGTTTCTACGCCGCCCTGCATCGTAGGGATGGCGTAACTCTGGCCTTGCAAGCCTACACCCTTGCCCATGACGGCACCGAAATGCAGGCGGGCAATGCGGGCTGCTCCACCACCATGCATGCCAGCCAGATTGCTGCCAAACACAAAAATCTCGTTCTCTTTTAATGAATCAATCCAGCGAGGAGTGATTCTTCCCTTCTTCATATCTTCCATATTACTATTATTTAATGTGTTACTTTCTTCAGCCGCTTCCTCATAGCATATTCTCGAAGCCATCATGCTCGGCATCCTTGAAGCCCTGCAGAATCTCATCGTCCGATAAACTTTCTAAATTCTTTTCTTTCTTCATATCGATATATCTTTTTGATATCCGCAATTCGATTGCAAATATATACTTTTTTGATGCGAAAGTACGTATTTTTTACAAGTGAATGAGAATGAGATAAGTTTTTATCTCATAAAAAGAAGAGGTTACGAATTAGAAATAAACAGAATGTAGCATCCTGCTG
>ENA-OWON01000066-OWON01000066.1-gut-metagenome-genome-assembly--contig:-NODE-66-length-80617-cov-12.623678_pt1 | contig 80617 bp, 124 predicted proteins | sample MGYA00248257_ERZ651798 | MGnify/ENA primary metagenome ERZ651798 (study PRJEB26908, sample SAMEA4031708) | gut metagenome | biome: gut; feature: normal infant; material: stool | place: China | collected... | reverse complement strand
AGCAGTTATACTCCTAGTGCGCACACCCATAAGTGGACAGAAATCACTGACCGCATCACGAAGGTAAGCCAGCTTACCAATGATAAAGGGTATCTGACTGCTCATCAGTCCTTGGCTGCTTACTTGAAGTCTGCCGATGCGGAGAAGACCTATAGCAAGTTGGGACATACCCACGCATTCAGCGAGATTACGGGAAAGCCAACCACTTTGTCGGGATTTGGCATTACGGATGGCTTGCGCTCGGTTACTCAGCCAAGTGGAAGCAATGTGTTCGTGACTGGCATATCCACCAGTGGAACAGCCATCACCTACACCAAGAGCTACACGAAGAAGAGCCTTTCTGCGGTGGGCACTTCGGGATGGACTAGCGCATCGATCGATGGCAACATCATTCCTGACATGAGCTTCATAGCTTACTGGAACGGAGCACATACTGGCACATATTCAAACCTCGCCTATTGCAACAAGGGTGCTTTCGGCTCGTTTGCAATCAAGAACAGCCTTGCCTTCTCAGAACTCACAAGCAAGCCGACAACGATAAGTGGGTATGGCATTACTGATGCTTATACGAAGTCACAGGTGGATGCCATCGCCGCAAAGTACTTGCCTTTGACAGGTGGAACGCTCACAGGTCAGCTTAATATTGTGGCAAGCGCATTGAATGGAGCTTACAATGGATTGCGCATTGGCGATGATTGCTACATTGGTGATTGTAACTTTGACAACACTATCGGCTTGATGGGCGTTGGCAACAACAACGCAGGAATGGTGAAGTTCGGCAAGGGAGGTATGCAATTCGGTTACAACGGCTCGAATCACATAGCTTCGACTACCGCACAATGGACAAACCTCAATGCGGATTTGCTCGATGGTTGGCACAAAGACAACATCGTATGGTCGGGAGCGGTAAACAGCAACACCGCAAACCTTTCCCACTATTGGGCGAAGTTGTTTGACATTACCGTCACAGGCAACCAATATGATGATAGAAGTTTCACGTTCCTCTTCTCCAACGGATATAACGATACCTATTCGGTTGTCGTGTTGAGAATCCGTCAGAATGGAGCGAAGGGCTCTGGGGCATACAACTTTAACATATCCTTGCGTGAGTTGGTTGGAAACATGTCTTCAAGGTTGCGTGTGTACTACAACAATGCAACTGGTAATGTTCAACTTTGGGGAAATTGCCAAGGTCAATATGGAAGTCTGTCTTACACAATCATCAAGAAGACAGGACGCACGTCTGCCGATTTCACAAGCCAAGGAACTTTGGTGACAAATACATCGTTCTCTGCGGCTCAAAGCTTGCCAGCAACCACAGGGGATAGCCATTACACCTTGCTTGATGGTGCTACGAGAATTGGCATCGTGAAGCAAGCAGACCAACTTGTAACGGCTCGCTCGCTATGGGGTCAGTCCTTCAACGGAACAGCTAACATAAGTGGAAGCATGACAGGTGTCGGCGACATAACCTTGGACGCAGGGGCAAGGATAAAGCACGGTTCGGGCAACCTTTACATCGGAAACTCGGACAACTCCAACTGGATAGGTGTTCAAGACATCTGTAGCCAGTCCTCCATCGGAGATGGCAACTGGAGCTTGCGAACGAGCGGAGCTGCGCATTTCAAGGACACGACAATCAACGGAACGGCGACTATTAAGAATTTACTTAGCCTCGTTGACGGCTCGCACAAAGGCTTGAAGATGGGAAGCACGTATATCTCATCCCTCGATGGTGAAGTTATCTTGCAAGGCAACACAGCCCTCCGATTCGGAAATGATGCATGGGACTACGACCAGTGGGCGGGTCTTAAGTACGACCATAGCAGCAAGACCGTTTACCTCGGCATTGCCGATGGAAGCATATTCAATGCGAACAGTGCCCAAAGTGGGGGTGTCATCAACCTTAAGCAAGGAATAAGCTCCGTCTATACTCCAGCATTGTACGCTGGCGGCGACATTTATCACACAGGTGTATATAGAATGCTATGGAAGAATAGCAAAGCATCAAAGTATCTGAATGTGATGAACATATCGCAGGATGATAATGGCATTCTCACCATAGGCTACGGAAACTTCTCCAACAACAAGAATGTGGTACTTGAAGGCTATAACCTTAACTTTCGAGTTGGCAACGATAGCGGAATGAAGTCCATGTGGCTTAATTACAACAATGGCAATCCTGTGCTGAGTTTGGATGGTAATTTCTATGCCACTGGCGGTGTTACGGCTTACAAGAGTTCCGATGAACGCTTGAAGCATGACATACACGGCGTTGACAGCTTGGCTATCATCAAGGCGATGGGTGGCACGGTTTCATTCCGATACAATGCCGACAACAAGGATAGCATCGGTTGGATTGCCCAAAGGGTTCTTCACAACACCTTCATGCAAGACCTTGTGGAGAAAGACGACAAGGGCTTCCTCAAAATCAACTATTGGTCTCCAAAGCTGATTGCCGTTGCCTTTGGTGCTATCGAGCAAGTTGACGATGAGGTGAGCAGGTTGAAGGCTCGTGTGGTCTTCCTAGAATCAGAGGTTCAGCGATTGAGTGGAAAGCAGGACGGCAGTAACAAGAAGAGATTAGATAACAAGAATATTAATTTATTAAATTAGTTAAGAAAATGGAGAATTTAAAGATTAACAAGAAGAGTGAACAGACAACCGCCACTTATACCAAGGGCGGCTATCGAGTAGAAATTACCTACAATGTTGACAAGACGGGTGGCAACATCGAGAGCATCAATATGAGTATCTACGCAGATGCCAATGGTAACTATCTCTGCAATGCGAACGCAAGCTACAACGGCAGCGAGCTGACCTACAATATCAGCGGCATCCCTCAGAGCAAGCTCAGTGAGGTATCAGCATTGATTGAGGAGGTTAATTCCGCTATCGCCGCTAATATGGCAAGCGAGGCATCAGAGTAAGTATTAACGCAGGGTGGCTCTTATAGAGCTGCCTTGCCTAGTGTTTTAAGTTTTAAAGATTAAGCGTATGAAACGATTTATGTTATGGCTTGCGAAAGTGTTCAATGTAACAGTAGAGCGAGTTGTTACTAAAGAAGTTATCAAGAAAGTAGAGACAGTTCGATATTTAACCAAGGGAGAAATTAAAGGTGATGTTTCTATAGATGGTAATCTTCTTATTAATGGAAGTTTGACTGTTACTGGTGGAATAACTTGTTATAAGGAAGGAGGCAATTATGAGCGTAAATAATGGAAAGATAATTGCTCCAGTTAGTATAGATGATGTTAAGTCGGTGCTGGGAAAATCGAGTAATGATGTTGCCACATTGTGCAGGTCCGCCAATATCAATAAGTGGTCTCCACATAAGCCTGTCCACTCCAGTAAGCTATTCGATTTAAATGATGCCGATTTTGGAATAATTGACAAAACATTTAAACTTATAGTTCCATCTTATTCGAGACTAGAAGACTTGTGCCGAGACGTAATTATTAGAACTCCATCATATACTTATGAGAAGCCAAAAGGGGGAAGTTCTTCGCCTTATAGGTTAGGAGATTTTAAAGGATATAATTCCGTGATAGATAGAGGATGGAATTACAACAACGCTAAGGTTGATGTTTCTAGCACCTCGGGAAAGATGAATATGTATTATTACACTAGAGAAGACCACGGAGGTGGAAGTTATCTGAATTTGTGGGACTTCTATGTCTTTAATAGATGTTATTTTGGAGTTGCAGCAGTTGATCAGCAAGGGAATGTAGGTGCATTTATAACGAATGCGCAAAAATGCAACAGTGGATATTGCAACGCTTCAGTATATGGAATGAACCATATAGGTAATGGTATTTTTCATGTTATACCATTTATGAGCAATACTCCATTTACATCTGTTAAGTATGATTCTGCAAACACGAAACCGGCTATATTTTATCCTATTGATGGATTGCCAGCTATAAAGTGTCAGATGGGTTATAGTACAGAAGACCCAATCACAAAGGTTAAGTTTAAGCTTGCGAATAAAGATTTAGATTACAAAGACCCAGTTAGTGGTATTGTTACTCCTGGAAAAGCAGGTAAATATATCTATCTACACAATTATAGTACTAAAACAACGTATCATAGTATAATGATACAAGTAGAGAAGAATGGGAATGTTGTTGCAAGATTGAATAAAAATATGCAAACGTTCGGATTAAAGCCAAATAGTGACATGGATTACTATATCGAAGTCAGCGAGTACTTGAAAGATACTGGAAATGTATTTGTGGCTTACGTTCTCACCGAGAAAGCAGACACGTTGCGACCTAGTGATTATCCAACGTGGGGAAGCTGATTTTAAAAATACGTAAATTTCGCTCCTCCTGCATTGCTATTCGGAATTATTTTCTTAACTTTGCACTGTTAACAGGAAATGTATTCTGCTTTGGCAATCTGGCGAAGAATATTGTATAACATAAAAATAAAGAAACAATTATGAAGAAGATTAAGACAATCGAGGCTGTTGCAGCCTACAGAACATTGAAGGCATTGAAGACATCATCAATGAGCGATGATGCCGCCTTGCGAGTATGGAAGAATATGAAGGCTCTGCGCCACGTAGCCGATACCTACGACAAGGATGTGGAGGAAGCACAGGAGAGCTTGAAGGACGATAAGTTCGAGGATATGCAGCACAAGCTTCAGGAGTGCCAGCAGTTGGAACAGAAGCACGCCGATGAGGGCTACGAATACACCAAGGACGATTCAGCCAAGTTTGCGGAGGTCAACCAGTACTTCTTTAATCAGAAGCAGAAGACCGAGAAGTATTTCAAGGAACTTGCCGACAAGGAGGTAGAGGTAGCCATTGAGGAAGTTGACGAGAAGGAGTTGTTCAAGGCAGCGAAGGATTGCGGCTTGAAGTTCGCTGATATGGAGACCCTTGATGTTGTGATAGGATAATACCAGTGTAGATATAATAATAGCGTTAGAATTTGGCAAGAAAGCCGTTCTAACGCTATTTTGTTTAGTTACGGATTGTTACATTTTATAAAGTTTAACACAAAAATTATCCTAAAGCCGACTTCTTACTTTTAAAAATGCGTATCTTTGCGGCATCAATCTTTTAAATCAACTAAAATATAATAGCTTATGACACAAGAACAAGAAGCCGAAGTCCAACGGTTGATAAAGGACATTGATATGACGGAGCTGATGAGGATGCTCATGAAGCATGGTAACGTCCAACGGTTGATAAAAGACATTGATGTGACGGAGCTGATGGGGATGCTCATGAAGTATGGTAACCGATATTCCAGAAGAATCTTGAAGTTCTTCCGATGGTTCTGCAAGTATGTTCCAATTACGATTATGCTATTACACGCTTATGGAATGTGGGATTTTAGTCAGCATCCAAGGGAAATGTTCATAACAAACAATGAGAATTTTCCCTGCTATTTATTCATCTACTTTATGGTGTATGTTCTGCCTATGGTTTTGATATTAGCAAGCAGGTTCTTCTTCCTATGTTGGAGGTACAGAATACCTTTCTTTTATTTCTTTGGAGTCAACGCTGCGCATATCGTGGAATGGAGTTGGTACACTACTAAAGATATGGTTGATTCTTGCTTTACAGTTATGATTGTAACGGCAATGTTTTATCTATATGGCTTTGCTGATATGTTTATTAGTAGAACCAAGTTAGGACGTAAAATTTGCGCATAAAGGCAATTTCTACGGAATTTTCACAAAAATATGGACAATATGGGAAAGATATTGAATTATAAGATACTCGGTACAGCTTTGAAGTCATTGAGTGACGCTTGTTTCAAGGCTGACGAGCAGCAGAGAAATGGCGAGAAGGTCACCGCTTGCGGAATGAGTGACGATGACCTAGATAGATTGTGCGACATCATACCCGATATGCTCAATCCTATGTTGAGCACCGAGGAGGTCAAGGAGAAATTGCACGTTTCTGATGCTACTCTTAATCGTATGGTTGCTAGGGGCGATTTGCCTAATGGCGAGTGCAAGAAGCGTGGGCACACTAGGTATTGGAAGAAGTGGGATATTCTGCACTTCATTAAGAGTAAGAGAGGTAAGTAATTGCCTCTCTTTTTTATTTTGTACAATATAATAGACAAAAATACACATATTTCCCCGAAAAATATACGCACTTTTTACCTTAAATTATACGTAACAATATATGATGCTACCTTCTATCACCTTAAATCACTGATAATCAAGCAATAAAAGAAAGTGTGATAGAGTTATATTTGCTCTCCCCTATTCTTTGTACCTTTGCATCCGTAACGTTACAATAGTGTTAGTTAATATTAAGGATTTCAAAAGATTGTATTATGGAAATGACAGATGCAAAGGTCGTAGAGAAGAAAATCTACGAAGAGGGGAAGAAGCATGATGATTATGCTTCTAAGGCAACAGGCAATGCTGGTCTTACCCTTGGTATCATCGGCACAGCACTCGGTGCTGGTGCTTGGTTGCTTGGCGGTAACAACCGCAGCGTATTTGGTTCACTCGGCGGCAATATGCCTGAGAACGTAAACATCAACACTTACGGAGCTAACTCAAGCTCTAATCAGCCAACCGCCTTGCAGGTAATGGAGAAGGAATGCGCTGATGAGGTGAAGCTGCTTACCGACATGTTCGGTTTGAAGCTCGACACCGCTAACAAGTTTTATGCTATGCGTGAGACAGATGTTGCCGAGAAATTCGGTCTTTACAAGTCGCAGGTAGATGCTATCAACGCTGAGAACCGCCGTGCAATGCAGGCTGAGTTCGGTTTGTATAAGTCTCAGATTGATGCGGACTTCGGTTTGTACAAGAATCAGAGAGACCAGTATGACGCACTACAAGCTAAGTATTGCGACCTTGACAAGAAGGTAGCCGTTATGGAAGCCCTCACTCCTTACAAGGAGAAGCTTATGATGGCTTATGTTAACGAGAAGACCTGCAATTGCTTGCGTGGTCAGTTGGTACTCCCATCTACGCCAGTAATTTCAGGCTACGGCAGCTATTGCTGTAATAGCACCGCTCCTTCCACTCCCACTACAGGAGCGTAGCAGAGCTGTAAGGAAGTCGGCTAGACAGACTAAGAAAAAATGAGTTGGTGAGGGGTGTTTGCCCTCGTGGTGGATGCCCTCTCACCTCTCTATAATATATCACCAACTTAAAGATATTGATTATGATGAATTTTGGAAACAGCCCTTTGCTTGATATGGGCACAAGTCAGCAGCAGCCGCAAATGATGGATGCTGAGCTACAGAAGATGTATGAGGCAATACAGCAGAAGCGAGCATCTATCAATATGCAAGCGCAGCAGTCTTCTACCCCACTCTTCGATGAGATAGACAAGATAGAGGATAGCTTTACCGATGCACAGAAGCAGTACCTTATGCAAGACAAGGAGTATGTTGAGAGCTTGCAATACGTCTCCAAGCTAGTGCAAGATGAGGAACTTCGCATCATACGCCCTCGCATCGAGGCAACTGAGCAAGGCAAGGACGCTTTGAAACATCATCTCTCCGTAGTACAGAAGCTAAAGAAGGAAATGGCTAGAGAGACGGAGCAACAGAATGCCTTGGTCGCTGACTTCATCAAGAACTACCCAGGAAAGACCTGGGAAGAGTATCTTTCCATCAGAAACGGACAGACCGAAGCTAAGAAAGGAGGCAGGAAATGAATGTGACGGAACTTAAAGAAAAACTGCTTGAATCGGTTGACGTATGGGCAGACGCAAGGATTGATGATATGGTTAAGGGTAATCCGATGCTCGCCATACCATCAGTGTATATGAAACGTGCGGCGCACAACATCATATCCAAGAATAAGGATAAGTGGGATAAATCGATAGACAACGCTACCCTATTCCTTGCCGATGAGAACGGCAATATTGACGCAGATACCATCTTTACCGATGCGATGCAGATGCTTAAAGTGGTCGAAAACTACCACTTTGACTTTGGTATTATTCACGGGCATATTGACAATGGTACAATATCCATCGACCTGCCAGACAATCCGTTTATCGCTATCCTCTTCGGAAGCAAGCGAAGCATCAACTTCACGGAGGAGGATTTTGCGGAGTTGAAAGATTTGATAATAGCTTAAAAAATATAAGATATGGAAGCAAAAGAGATTATGAGTAAATTTGATGAGCTGTATGGAATTATGGCATCATCAACTAACGTGAAGTATATGCACGTATTCGGTAATACGATGCGTTGCATGATGAAGGATATGGCATTGAAGCACCCAGAGTTGGCACAAGAGTATCTTGATAAGCTTTGCGCAATAAAGTGGAAGAACTATCTCACAAAGAATGAGGCGTTGGATATTATCGGTAAGATGAATCCCGAAGCAACCTGGAATATGCAAGGATGGTTGGACGAAATGGAAAAATTGGGCTTATGTATGGAGGATAAGCCATATTACAATGATTATGCGCTGTATATAGCAATGAATCAGGTAATAAGCGACCACGGGGAGACCATAGTTGCAATAAAGGGCGAGAAATCTCTTTCTGATATAAATGAGGATGAACTTGTAAAATACGCCTACAAATTAGCCCTTGATTTACTGAAAGATAAGGATGGCGTATATAATATAAGAGAATACTTTTTGAAGTAGATATACTGTTTGAATCATTTGTAAAGAGGAGCTTTTGATAAGTTCCTCTTTATTTGTTTACACCCGATTATCTATTTCCTTCTGTCTTTCGATTTAAAAAGCTATCTTTGCATCAAAAACAAAATATGGTAGGACAGATAGGAAATACGGGTACAAGAGCGGCAGGGATGATGCTATTCGGGGATGAGTTGAGTTGTATGTTACTCGATACCCGATGGATGCTTATTGCCATCGTTCTACTTATCATTGCTGACTATCGCTTTGGTTGTGAAGAAAGTAGCCTTCGACATAAAAATGCTTTAGAAAGCAAGAGCCCTCTCCTTGCTGATAGATATGAGTTCAGAGCATCACGGGCAAGGCGCAGAACTGCAAATAAATTTGTGGACTACCTTATCTATATAATGGTAGGTGTATCTCTTGGTAGAGCTTTATTGCCGCAGCTTGATATTGATTATATTTGGGGTGGATGGGTTGTTACTGCATTTATTGCGGTAAGAATAGAAATCCCAAGCATACTAGGACATTTCTTATTTGTTCGTGGCGTATCAGTAGAGAAGAAGACAATAATGGGCTTCATCAAAGCCTTTGTCGTAGCTCTTGCAAAATCTAAGAGTGAAGGCGTTGGTGATGCGTTAGAAGAAGGATTTAAAGCAACGGAGGATAAAGAATGAAAGTAACAAGAAAACAGATGGAAATCATCATGCCGAATGCTGGAGATAGGATTGATATATATCTTCCTTATATCAACGATTACGCAGATGCTTTCAATATCAACACTCCACTTCGCATGGCACATTTCCTTGCACAAGTGGCTCACGAAACCGCAGAGTTGGTACATATACGAGAAATCGGAAATGCTGACTACTGTCATAAATATGAGGTTGGTAAGCTCGCAAAGATGTTGGGCAATACTCAGAAGGGTGACGGCTACAGATATAAAGGTCGTGGCTTCTTGCATTTAACAGGAAGAGCGAACTACCAAGCTTACACGAACTCAAAGTACTGCAAAGGTGATGTTGTAGCAGAGCCAAAGCTCTTGGAGAAACCGAAAGGAGCAGTAAAAAGCGGTATGTGGTATTGGTTAGTAAGAGGATTGAATGCCGTAGCTGATAAGAATGATATTGAAGCGGTTACAAAAAAAATCAATGGTGGAACAAACGGCTTGCCGAGCAGAACCAAATATTGGAAGAGAGCTTTGAAAGCCTTTAATATATTATAAGCTTATGAAATGGGTTAAAGATTTGTTTTATTGTTTATCAATTTCAATGCTTCTGTTTCTTATGACGCAGATAGTTATCGGGTGTACGGCTACCCCGAAGGTAGTTACCCGACAGACTTATATCAGCGATAAGCAGTCACATTGGGATTCGATATTTAATGCTAGACTTTCAGCGACCTTTGAACTCTATCAGAGAACTCAAAGTGAGCTAAAAGAAAATAGCAAGTCTGAAACAAACCATATTAGAGATAGCACTTCAACAATGGTTGATAAAGATGGTAATATTCTCAGACAAGCCAAATATCACTACGAGAGCCATAACTATACAGAGGTATTCGTACAGAAGCTGAGAGATAGTATTTCTTATTATAAATCATATAAGGATAGTATAAATAAGTATCGACTCAAAATCGATTCCTTAGATAAAGCTAAACAAGATTCTGTTCCATATCCCGTGTATATAGAGAAGCCGATGAATAAAACAGATGCTGCATTCTTGCGATTAGGTAAGGTTACGGCGGTATTCGTGCTTCTCTTCATGGTAAGTATGATATTCTTGGCAATATATAAAAATAGAAAAGGAAAAAACTTTTTTCAATAGTTACTGATATTATAGGTTTTAGTTTTTTAATTATAAGATTGTTTGGATAACAAAGGCGATTACTCGTGAAGAGCAGTCGCCTTATTTTTTTAGTATTTCTTTCCTCCGTGATGATATTCACGGGTCTTATTATAGCGCATCTTTAGATTAATGTGCTGTACAAGGTCGATACCTAGTGATTCTGCCCATTCAAAGGTAGCAACGATTATATCATTAAAATAAGCTTCACAGAGCAAAGGATTATCAGAGGTAGTAAAGTTTAAGATACCTTTTGAAATGAAGTACGCATTAACTGTAAAATCTCTTGTTTCACAGAGTTCTACATTTTCTTCATCGGTTGTATATTCCGTTCTACACTTCACGTTTTTCAACCCCATAAGGTCAAATAAACGAATGCAGATGTCTGCCAATTCGCTTTCAACAGTTCCCTCAATATGTTCGCCGTAGAACTTTTCAAGCAAACCTCCGTGGTGGTCGTTAGCGATAACGCAATCAAGCCCACTTTTATCAAGCTCATCCATCCAACGCCCCTTGCGGTCAGCTTGAACGGCTTCCGTAACCTCTGTGCTAATCATCATAACCCAGTGTGCCGTAGGCTTCTTCTCTTCGTGCCATCCGTGTTTCACGGCATTGTTATAGGCACGTGCAACCCATTCTTTAACTTGTTTTCCTTCTATTACCATAATTATCTGTATTTATGTTTATTACACCATTTTCCACAATCTGTACCTTCTTCTTTATCGCAGCAAAAGCCATTACCATAAACACTTTCGTTAGTAAATGAAACGCAATTACCGCAACAAGGCTCTTCATTCTCTTTTTTCATATAAATAACGTTTTATTGATTCACGCAATAACTTATTTTCATCTGTGAGCTTTCTTACTTCCTCTTCTAACTGCTTTATGATATGTAAATACGACATTTCTTCAAGAGTTTTCATTTTATCAGCTCCAATGAGAATCCTTTCTTCGCAACGTGAACCGCCTTACCAGTGGCTTTCGCTACCTCAGAAGAGAATAATTCAGCATCGCCATTATTTGCACTCATGTGAATAAGCACTATCGCTTTCGTTCTTTCCAATTTATTCTCTTTAAGGCAGTTCAGACATCTTTCCAAGCTCATGTGAGTAGCTTTCGCTCTAATACCAACCTTCTTAGGAATAATGCCCTCTCTCACACTCTTATCAACCAACGCATCCATGTGATTGCATTCGATAAGGATATAGTCAAGCGGAAAAGATAGCTTATATTTGATATGATGGCTATCCGTAAGAAAAAGCATATCTCCCATATCGGGATGGTAGATAATAAAGCCGCAAGGCTCTTTGGTGTCGTGAACTGTATCGAAAGCTTTTATAACGAAGTTACCAATACGAAACTCTTTAAGCATCGGTATGGCATTGTAATGAAAATCATCTTCTTTAATCTTCTTTTCTTCCAAAGTACCTTTGGTTGCAAAGATATTGAAAGGTCGTGCATACTGACGAATAAACCCTGCGTGGTCGCCGTGGCTATGAGTAATCAAGCAACCGACAACCTTTTTGAGATTTCCTCCAAGTGCTTCTACGGCATCTTTTAAGGGCATTCCGCATTCTATGATAAGTGCTTCATCATCATTCTGTAGGATATACCCATTACCAGAGCTTCCACTACCTAATGTAACTAATTGCATATTCTATACCTTATTATATATAGGAGAGAGATTCCTCTCTCTCCTATCTGTTATTTTACTGCTGCTTAAATATATCAGGCATTTCCTGTTTACCCATCGGATGAGCTTTAGGCTTGGTTTGAGCCGCATTTTCTGCGGTCTGAGCGGTTTTCTGCTCATCACTTGGGGAATTATTAGCAGCCTTATCTTCTTCCTTATTCTCGCCGTTATTCATATCGAGCGACTGAGTATTGGCTTGCTGTTCCTCTTGCTGCTGAGCTTGTGCGAGCTTCTCTTCGGCAGAAAGCTGCTCAACGTTATCGGTTGTAATCTCGGTATAATCAGCATCCTCTAATTCCTCTTTAACGGCAAGACCACAGGTAATCTCTGGACAATATGCCGACTGAAAACGTGTGGCGGCTCGATAGCGTAACATCTGTTCAGGTTCAACTTTCCAGTTGCTACCATCCTTCTGATACCATCCTTTCTGCTTGGCTATACCGATAGTAATAGTAGAACCTTTAAGAAGCTCACCTTGTTTATCAATTGCATAGGCGTAGCATCCCCAATCGTCCTTACCTTTTTCTCCCACGAACTCATATCTGAGCGGTGTAGCAAAAAGACCGCTTGCATTGATACAAGCAATAAGGAACTTTGCTGAAAAAGAAGGCATACCATATACAACATATACATTTTGCATAATCATCAGCGGATTCGTATGCAATCTCTGAGCAATATCAATAGCAATCATTGTGTTACCAATATTGCCCTGAAACGTCTTAGGCACAATCGTTGAAGCCGATAAAATCTGCGCCATCTTATAACCAGTATTAAAACTGTCTTGATTTGCGAACATATTAAGTCCGCTGAGCTGTGGCTGTGAAACCACGATACCATTTTCTGCCATAATTTCTATATTTTATATAATTAAACTGATTCAATTTTCAAAGGCTGCCCGTAAACGCATTGCAAACAAATAATCTGCTGCTCAACGGGCACGATGTGCTCTGCTGATTCTTTGCGGTCAACGAATAGAGGTACGAAGATATTTGAAGCCTTAGATATACCGCTGATAATATCAACGCCCATATCAATAACAGTTCCATCATTCGTATTATCGTAGTCAATACCATCCTTATCAATAGCGGTGCAGATTTCCTTCTCATCGTCATTGGTCTTATTCTGCTGATAGAACTTCCAACGAATGAGTGCAAAATATGAATTTACCTTTTGCTCAACAAGATTAATCTTTGCCTTCTTGTAAGCTTTGATTTGGCTGATAACTTCACCACAATCAGCAATAATCTGAGATAACTCAACAGAGCGATGATTGAGCTTTTCTTTCTCTGTATCAATACGCTTGTTGGTCTCCTTACCTGCGATTTTGTTAATTAACTCGTCACGTTGAGAAACAAGGGTCTTCTTTTTCTCCTTATTCTCTTCGATTGTAGCATCAACCTTCACAACAGGCTTAATTGCTTCAATATCGGCGAGGTCTTTATCAAAGACCACCTTTTCCGCAGCAGTTTCCCAAGTTTGGTTCTGCTTCTCTGTACGCTCGTTAATTAACTTCTGATACTCAGATTGGGCATTTTTTACCTTATCCTCATCTTGTGCCTTGGTAATCTGCTCATAGGTATTAATATTACCTTTAAGGACATTCATCTGTTGCTTAATCTGAGCAGCCTCATTCTGTATTTTCGTGAGTTCATCAGACTTATTCTTATTGAACTCGGCAACGGCGTTATCATACTCCTTTGCCTTCATTTCGTCCGTATAAGGACGACCACAAACTGGACAAACATCTGTTTGCTTATGGTTAAATTTCTTTTCGTTAGCATCATTCCACTCTTTAATCTTGTTATTGAAATTAATAGTGACCTCTGCCAAGGAAACCTTGTATTTTGTATTGGTCTCCATATTTGTAGTATATGCAGATTTAGCGTCATTGAGTTTCGTTGAAGCCGTAGAAATCTTCTTCGTAAGCTCATCAATCGCCTTAATCTTAGCATCTTGCCATACCTTCTGTGCATTCGCAACCTTTACGTTATGCGCTTGCAACTTATTAAGGTACTCTTCCATAGCAGGGTCTTTCTCAGTCGTTCCCTCCAATGCCGCATCTATAGCAGCAATATCAGCATCAATCTTTGCCTTCTGTGCTTTGAGAGCAGTAAAATCGGCATCAACTCTAAGAGCCTCTTGTGCCTGAACCTTTGCAGGTATCAAATCTAACTCCTCTTCCGCTTTCTTCTTTGTTGTCTTCTGCTGTGTAAGCATATCGGAGAGTTCTTTCTTCTCTTCAATTACGCCCTTATACACCATAGGATAAGGCTTCATCAATTCTTCTTCATTGATTTTGCCAGCCAACGACATAAGCATTTTTCTTCTATCATCAACCTTATAAGACATAAAGATATTGATATTAGACAGAACGAGCCATCTTTTGAGCGGACAAAGTTCTTCGAGTTTGGCGTTAAAATCTTTCTGTGAAAGAGGAACGTCATTAATAAGTCGCTCTTGTGTAGTACTTTGCAACTTCTCATCTGCTGTACCATTATTCTCCCAATTCTCAGTAAGGATACGCTGTATCTTAACCTCTCGCTCATCATTATAGTTAAGTACTACAGTGACAGAGGTTTCAAGATGATGAATAACATCATTATTAATATCAAGAGGTTGCACGGTGGCATTCTTCTTGCTGATAACGCCGAAGATTGCCCAAAGATAGGCATCATAGATAGTAGTCTTGCCTACCTTATTTGCGCCACTAATAACCATATTGTGGCTAAAGTTAATTTCTTGACTCCGAACCTTTTTAAAGTTCTGTAAAGTCATTGACTTGATTTCAATTTTCATTGTTGTATTTTTTTATTAGCGTTAAACGGTTTATATTCGTGACCTGCCTTAGAGCCAATGAGTGATTTCGTAAGTTCTTTACCTAATTTGCTACATATAGCATTAACGACACTAAGGTCAGTTCTTACATCCTTCTTTCGCTCCTTATTGGCATCGGTTTCCATCTGTGATAGCATCTGTGCTCTTTCGGAATCGAACTTCTGTAAAGCCTCCATAAGGTTCTGAGGATTGATAGTGTTACCTACATATATCTTTCCATACCCCCCACCTACAAGTGATTCGAAAAAGTAGGTAAGTTCGCTTGGAGATAGATAATAATAGATATTCCTAATACGCCTTGCCATAAAGACAACTTGTAGGCTATTTACCGAATTTCCAGCACCAAGAAGTCTAAATGTATCTAATAATTGAGCTTTCACCCATTGTAGCGCAAGTCCTTCCTCGAATTTATTATCTATTTCAACCAAGGAATTTGTATCTTCAATGGCGGAAACCAAAGAAAGGATAGGCTTTTTGCGCTTACTTATCAAAGGATAATAGGTATCAGCCCATTCCTCAATGCTAATCGGCGTTAAAGACCGCTGCTGCTGTCCTTGCAAAATTAAGCTCTGTTCGCTGCTGCTGTTGCTGTACTTCGTCATACTCAGAATATATTTCATCCTCCCAAGCACGGGAATTAAGATAAGTTAGTGGGTGTTTCTGATACACCTTCTGAGTGATTGATGCAACATATCGTGGTGTAGCTGCCATACAAGCGGCTCTATCCTTCTTAGTCATGTGCATCCACTTCTTCAAGCATTTCTGCTTGCCGACACACTTACCATACATCTTCCACCAACTCTCGAACTCATCATTAATGATAGAGACAGATTGCGGTGGGGTTACCTCGTAACCTTGGGATTCTAATAATGTGATTGCTTCTTGTATCTCCTTTTCCATATTTACACCTTATTATATATTATATATACTCGCCACCCCAAAATCGAGTAATCTCTGACCCTGCGATAGCTACCTGTCCATTCGGTCTTACAGTTCTGTTAAGGAATCCGCCTTTAATATAGCGGTAGATAGTCGTTACACTAACACCAAGCTTTTCAGCAGTCTCCTTGATAGAATATCTGCCTTTCGGCTTCACATCAGGCGGTTCGTTTATCATCGTTGCCTCCTTTCTCTTTATTGCGTTTGAGAATACCATAAATACTAGCCTCACACGCATATTTGAAGTCACTCATTGTACGCCGCACAGCCTCAGACTTCTTGAGACCTTGCTTCATGTAGTTCTCTACAGATTGAACTACCAAGCTTTCTTTCTCTTTTTGCGATTTAATAACCATATTTAACTATAAATTTATATAGAAATTAATATAAAATCATTATCTTTGCAACCGAAATATATCGGTGCTTTGTAATCACACCGCAAAATTAATAAAAAAATTCGAGAAACTATTATTTTCTATTAATATTTTAATAATAATTAATATAAAACGTATGAGTACACTATTGGAAAGAGCAAAAAAGGTAGCTGAGCACAAGGGAATGTCAATGGCTCAGTTTCAGGAGAAGATTGGTGTAAGCATCAGTCATTTCTATAATACCGACAGATTATCATTGAAGACAAAGAGAGCAGTTTCGGAGGTATTCCCTGACATAAATGCCGATTGGCTCGAAACGGGTGAGGGTTTTATGACTAACACCGATAAGCTACAGGAGGAAGGCAAATTCTATAAAGTGCCGCTTCTTCCCGTTGCTGCGCAAGGTGGTACACCAAACAATTTCGAGTATCAGATACAGAAGCATGATTGTGAAATGATGATTTCTCCTATAGAGAATATTTCGATGGCAATCACCGTCACGGGCGATAGCATGTCGCCAGAGTACCCAAGCGGAAGCAAGGTGCTTGTGCAGAAGATTAACGAGAAGGCTTTTATTGAATGGGGCAACACTTATGTTCTCGACACCGTTAATGGTGCTATCGTTAAGAATGTATTCCAAGCAAAGGGTGATGATACAAAGATTATCTGCCGCTCGGTAAACCCTAATTTTGCAGACTTTTCCGTTGATATTTCAGACATCAGAGGATGGTACAGAGTGCGCTGTTGTATTACCATAAAGTAACGTTAAAAAACGTAAAACGTGCAAATTCCGTGCAAACCGATTAATACGAGAATCGTAAACACATGAATATCAATACGGAATAAAGAGCACACTGCATATTGTTAGAATATGTGCATAATTCATGTTAATTGATTAAAAAACTCGAAAAATAGCACATAAAACGGCAAAAAATAAGTAATTTTGCACTAAAAGAGAATATAAAGGATTCTCAGATAGTAACAATCAGTATCGGATTTTACACCAAAACGTGCAAATTCCGTGCAAATAAAAAAGGAGATACGAACTTATGATTAAGGTATCAATCAAGCTAGATAAAAGACGGCGATTGAATAGCGGTAAGTTTCCGCTCAAATTCAAGGTCGCAAGAAAAGATAGTGCCATTTATATTCCGACAGGCTATGAGCTGAAAGAAGATGAATGGGATGCGAAAAATGAAAAGGTGAAGGGATTGCCCGAGCAGCGAGTAATCAATATGAAACTGATAAAAAGGCTTTCCCTTCTCAATGATAAGATAGTGCAGTTGCAAGAAGAAGGCAAACTGCGCTACTTCTCTAACAAGAAGCTTTCGCTCTACTTATCCAATGATGAGGATGAGCAAGAATATAAGAATCATCTTTTCAAAACTCAGATGGATGCTTTCCTTGCGACTAAGGATAATGAAGGCACAAAGTTGGTCTATACAACAACTGCAAGCAAAATCAGCAACTATTGCGACTATGAATCTTTAAGGTTGGAGGATATAGATATTGAATGGCTTGATGGATTTGTTGAATCCTTGAAAAAGGATAAGAACACCAAGAATACCATTGCTGTAAGGTTAAGGGGTATTCGGGCGGTTCTAAACTTCGCAAGAAAGAAAGGGCTATTGAAGGAATACGTATTCAATATGTATTCAATCAAAATGGAAGAGACCAAGAAACGCTCATTGACGGTTGAGGAACTAAGAAAGCTGCATGATGCGAAGCTTACTCCGCTTCGTGCTAGGCATAGGGATATTTTCTTCCTTATCTTCTATCTCATGGGCATTAATCTAATTGACCTCTCTAGGATAGTGAAGATTGAAAACGGAAGAATAACCTATAGAAGAGCAAAGACGGGTACACTATATAATGTAAAGGTAGAACCAGAAGCCCTCGAAATTATCGAAAAATATAGGGGTAAAGAACACCTTCTAAGCGTATTCGATAGAAAGAGCTCTTATCGCTATTACGATGTATCAATCAATAAAATGCTATCTAAGATTTGTAATAGCATCGGTATTCCCGAAGTTAGTACGTATTGGGCAAGGCATACTTTTGCCACCATTGCTTATGAGATAGGTATCAGTATGGATGTTATCGCTGACTGCCTTGGGCACAAGAGTAGCCATAGAATAACCTCTATATATGTGCGCAAAGACCAACAACTGATTGATGAAGCCAACCGAAAGGTTATTGATTATGTTCTATATGGCAAGAAGGGGTAGAGCTTTCGCCCTACCCTTCCTTATTATTGTAATAACAACTGCTGTTTTATGCCTAGTCTTTTTGCCTCTTTGCTAAAGAAGTCAATTTTTGTTTTTACTTTATCTTTAAACTCCTCGAACAATGCAATTAAAGCCTCTTGCTCGGTATCAAAAAGTGATTCCTCTCTAATTGTATGCTGTTTAGTTCGTTCACAATAGTCGGGTTTGTATTTATAATCTATCCACCAACCAGAAGGGTTAAGCTTATTTCCCTCGTACCAAGATATGTTGCAGCATCCCTTTATAATACAGCGTTGCGGATGTTCAAACCAACTATCTATATACCAAGCAATATCACCATTCTTATATTTTGGAATGGGTCTTTCCTCTTTATTTGTATATTTATATTCTTTCATTTGTTGCACTTTTTATCATTCTTTTTAAACTTCTCAAAATAGAATACTATAGGTTTGTCAAAAGCAGGGTTGAGCAGACCATAAGCGATACTCATGCTTACCTGAAACTTTGCAGCACCTTTAAGCAAACCTTTCGCCTGTTCCTTGATAGCTTCACGGAATTGCCCTATACTCATATCTCGCTTTCGAAAGTTACAAGCTCGGCAAGAAGGCATATAATTCTCCATACTATCCTCACCATGAGAAACGATATACTTACCTTCTTTATCACTCCAACGTGAATAGTTTCCACGATTCTTTGGAATGAAATGGTCGATTTGCATATCTTCGAGTTTTATTTCTCTTCCACAGTATGCGCAATGATGGTCGTATTTCTCCCAAACTTTGATTCTATCTTCCTTCTTCATAACTTATTTCAGTTCGTCAAAATCAAACCACTCAATCTTATCGTAGCACTCGTACAGAACTTCTATACGCTGTGCTCCGTCTCCTCTAGTGACAAGCCATACGTCATCACTCATCGCTCCATAGTGAAGAGCAGTAGGATTTACGCCACCTCCACTATATCGGAACATTACCCACTTTTTTAATGGTGGCTTCTCTTCCTTTAGGTCGTGCCATAACAACGCAGCATTCACGTAAGGAACGTTTTCCGTATCACAATCGGTAACACCAACCTTTTCTGTGCTGAACGTTACTCCGTTCAGCTCATTGTAATCTACCTCATCTTCATTGCTACAGATATTGAGATAAATCTTCTTTGGTAAATTCTTTACTTTCATATCACTTAAATTTAATGATAAAAAACTCAGTATCAAGCCACTTGTCGGGGCATAAGCCTTTCTTAGGCTTACCGATGGTGATACTCTCAATCTCCTTCTCAATTCGTAGGCTATCCTTGCGGTAGCCGTTAATGAAGAGGACGTGTGTGAACCCTTTGCTATGGTGTTCAAAAAAAGAATCTCGGCTGGTAATTATGTTTTCTTGCAAAGCCCATGCGTAGGTATCAGCATCCGCATTCATATTAGAAATATCGAAGATGCGTTTTACCCAATATCCCTTAATCTCCCGATACTCCTCGGTCTTTTCGCCTGCCACAATCATATCGAACCATTGCTTGCTAACGGTGAGGGTCAATATTTTCTTTTCCATACGCTACTTCTCCTTATCGAATTTTGACCTCAATACAACGATTCTTTTGTACCTTGCTACAAATATCCCAAAAGGAACTTCTAAACCTTTATCAGCATTAAGAAACTTGCAATCCAACCTCTTCAATTTGTCATTCCATGTCACCTCAACAACACTACCTGTTTCAAGGTTAGAGATAATGTCACCGATATAAATCTCATTACCATTCATATCCTTCTCACCTGTGAACATACAGACGGTATCTGGGTCAACTCTATGCACTATAGGTACGTCAGGAAACACACTACTTGGATAACCTATTCCAACATAACTTGTGCTATGCTTTAAATCACCTTCAACCCATTCTTTGTTATCAAGGCGTTTAGCCTTGAACTTGATATTTTCTGCTTTCATAAGCTATTCATATAAAATTGTTATTATTTTACTTTTATCTACCTTCAATATAGCTTCTTCTGCTTTATCAATCGAAGAAAACAAATACTCTGGGCAAAGGTTATATGCACCATAATCCCAATAATGGATAAGTCCAAAGAGCAATGAATGTCTCTTATCTACACGATAAGCAAGGATTGGATTATCCTGAGAATCGTAATGTATGCCTTTAATAGCCTTGCTTTTACGATACATATCTACTATTCTATATGTTGCCATAGCTATTCTTCTTTAAGTTCGACTGGCTCATCGGAAAAAGATAAATCTCTTCCGATGAGTTTCTTAATGCTGCCTTTAGGGAGTTCAACGAAATCATAGAAAGTATCGTCATAACGATAGTCCCATGAATCTGGACCCCACTTGTCTTCACCTCGAAGAGGCTTCTTGTCTGCATAGATACATTCTGTACCATCTTTATCAACTGCTAACCATGCTGCCATAACTATTTCTCCACTTTTACACCGCAAATACTTCCGTCCATAAAAATACAGTCGTTGAAAAGATACTCATAAGTTTTTATCTTTGGGTCTTTGTCACTTATACAATTAAGTGTGAAGAACTCCTTGGCTTTTTTATCTTTGAACCATCCAAGTGGATTGTGTCGTAACATTTCTTTCCAACACTCTTCTTTGTTATTGAAAGGGCGGAACTTTGGCTCTGGCTTGATTCGGTATTCAATATTGCCCCAAAACTCTATAACCTTCATTTCTTGCCATTCATTCGGAATATCTGTACCTTCTATGGCACTTGGTTTGGTTCTACACTCAATTACCTTTCCTTCAGCATAAGCTTGCAGAATAGGATAAAATTCTTTAGCTTGATTTCTGTCCATACTTAATCATTTTTATATTCTTCCCATCCATTCTCCCAAGAACTACCCGAACGGATAGCCCAAAACTCTTGTTGAGGAAGGATAGTTCCTTCTTCATCAACTAACTCCTTTCCTTTGTATTGAACAAACTCACCTTTTGAAAATGAGTTATGTCTTATCGGCTTTCCTACGCTGATAGCGAAAGCCATTGCTTCTTTTCTTATCATAATATCAATCCTCCAACTCTTTAAGTGCCTTATCTAAATTATTGCGAGCCATTTGACAAAACCTTACAGTAAGTAAATCGCCAGATAGTTGCTCTTTGGCTCTAGTGATATACTTAATAGCTTTTTCTTTACTCATTACTTATCCTCCTTTGCTTTTTTAAGATAAAATTCTCTCCAATCTTCAAAAGTCCAATCTCTTGTGTTATGAGTAAGATTGAAAACTTCCGTATCTTTCTCTAACTGGAGTAACAGCCAAGCATAATCTTCATATCGCAGTCTTAGCAATCTCTTGCGACACAATCTTACATGCTTGTATAACTTATAATCAGCAGTTGCAGCATCAAAGATTATTTTACCTACTATTGCTAACAGATAAGCAGATATAACACCTAATGCAATCCAACCTAATATTGTAATTACTAAGTCCATATTCTCTTCTTTTTACCCTCTCCCTTTTACAGGAGAGGGTGGTTAGTTACTCAGTTACCATTTCAAAAGCTTGCGCTCGTAGGCTTCCCATTGTCATAGGCATTGCCTTAATTGCTTTTGTTTCTGTGTAATGTTTTATTTCTTTGTTCATAGTTTTACCTAGTTAATGTTATTCATCAATTTCAAAACTCCATTGTTCCATATCAAACACTTCTTTTAGCTTTTCAATGACTTCATAAAAGTCATCTTTGGAACGTAACGCTGTGCCACAATCGCCAACTTCTGAGTATTCATAATGTCCCATATCTCTTTGTATCATTTCCTTCGTTAAAGGAACGCCAATATCAAATGCAAGGGAACGAGATTCACTCGGAATATCTATTGCCTTGTCATCTACATCTGTAATATATCCACTGATATAATGTGATGCATCATTGACATCTGTGTTGTGAATTGCTGAATATGCCTTACAGAAATAATGACAGGCTCCTCCACATAACCCGATAAAAGTTGAAATTCTAAAACGTAACACACGCTTACCATTTTTACGGCTGGCTTTTGTAACATAGTCAACCACATTTTTATTGAGAAAATCTAATGATTGAAACCTAAACCCCTCACCAATAGTTGCCGGTAATGGGAATGGTCCTTCAGTAATATCGTACCCACTTTCAAAAAAAATGTGCTGATTCAGCCAGCTTACGATTTCTTCGTCTGTTTTTCTAGCCATTGGCTGACTTAACATAGCTTTTAACATATCACTTATATTTATGTCCTATAAGGACGGTTAGTTACTAAATCTCATCAAACTCTTTCTGAAATCTCTGTTTTGTTTCATTCAGAAGCTGCTTGAATTTAGTTTTAAACTCTTCGTCACATTCTGATAATTCATAAATACTGTGAGCAATGTTTGTCGAATGAGAAGACATATTCAAAAGCTCATCTACTTTAGGAATCAAGCTTTTTGCTAAAATGTTAGCTCTTTCTAATTTGTCTATATTCATATTACTATCTATTTATGCCCGAAGGCTGTTAATACTTTGTGATTTCAAATTGGTCGTAAAGCGGTGATTTCTTTATATGAGGTATAGAACCCAATCCGTTGTTACCTGTTACTATCACTATCTCCATATCACCTTCATTTTCACAAAGGTCTTGAAGCTGTTGAATAAATTCACTTATAAGCATTTTATTATATTTTTATGCCCGAAAGCAATTAATAATTGCGTCTTATCTCAACTTTCCACTCCTTAGAAGAGAACTTCTTTTTGAGGTTTTTAATTAAACTCTCTATCTCTTCAAGAGATTCAAAGGCATTAACTAAATCCCCTACTTGATACCAATAGTCCCATCTGTCTGGTTGCTCATCTTTCTCCTTTTGAGTGAGTGGTCTAACAAACTCACCTTTGATGGTTTGATATTCATTTGGAATTTCAATTCCTCCCAAATATCCACTTACCGAGCTGTTATCACACACATTGCTTACTTTAATATACAATGTTGCATAATAATGTATTGCGCCACCACAAAGACCACAGAAAGAACTAATTTCTATATTCATTAGTCTCTTTTTATCTTTAGTATAGCTACCCATAGTTGTATATGTTTTACCTGAGAGATTAAACTGAAATCCTTCTCCAATATTCTGAGGAATAGCCCCAGTTATCTTAGATATATCATATCCATTTTCTATTCGTAAATAGTTTGTATTCATACGCTTTACTTTTCAAATAACACGAATGTCCCATTTTCAATACCGATTGATTTAATACCTTTCGTACAATAATCAGTATCTCCGTGAGGGTTAATAACATATTCTCTTTTTATGCTAACATCGCTTTCAGGCTTTGTTAGCAATATTTCTGCTAATTCTTTTGCTTTCATACGCTTTACTCCTTAACTTCTTTAAAGATTATACTTTCACCATCAGAAAGGATGCAATCAAGTCCTAATTCGCCTGAAGCACACTTACCATTATTAAAGAAACAACCACTACAGCCTTTCGCCTTAACAACTTCAAGTGTAATAGTTACTCTTTCTCCAACTTTAAGTTCCTCCATACATCTAGTCTTTTATATATTCATTCACTTCACCCAAAACCTGTGTAAGCAGGTTCTTTAGAATCTTCAATTCATCATTCGAATATGTAGCTATTGGATAACCATCAAGGGTAGTATCGCCAAATAAGCTACGACTTATCTTTAATGAGTGTTTATTCTTTTTCATTTCTCACCTCCTTCCTTTTTAGGAACATACTCATCCAACTTTTCATCAAACTCATAGCAGTCTGGGCAGTAGTGCTTATCGCCAATCTCTGCCCATTCGCTTTCCATTGCTTGCTCTTTGGCAGTTCCTTCGTCCAACCAAGCTACGATGCCATTAAACTCATCAATGAATGGCTTTCCGCATCTGTCACAAACGACAGAGTACATAGTAACTGACTTAATCATGGTTGCATCCTTTCAGTAAATCGTCAATATATATCCACCTCTTGATAGTACAGTCGCTGCGCTTAAAACTAGATTCATCCCAACCAAAGTTGGTTAGGTGCGAAGTAACATAGTCTATCTCATCCGTCATGTTGAGTGGTCTATGATACACAACTTCTACCAAACATTTATGGTACTTTTTGGGATTTTCATCAATAGCATGCCACAAGTCTTTAATAAACTCATTGATAGCCCACTTAGCACCTAGTCCAATAGCTTCTTTGATGTCCTCTTTGTAGAACATTTCCTCTTTAGCATCATTATCGAAGACTACATCTTCGCCATTTAACAAAAATCTATCCTCATAGATTTCTTCCTTTGCAGCTTCTATCTTCTTATCGTCTATCATAATCTACCTTTTCTTTTTCTAAGTTGATTCTTTCTACGTATTCTTCTTTGCGCCTTACCATCTTGTATGTCTTCACACTTAAAGTGTGGTGGACAATACCAAGGGATGCAATTCGTTAAATCTTCATTACCCATAATCAGCCCTCCACGTCTTTAGTTGTACCTAACAATGATTCATTGCCGATGTAAGGAATGCAATATGCCCAATTAGCATAAACGCAATGATAATATCCATCTTTTTTGCCTATATAACCAAACAAATTTGCACGCCAATTATCTGATTTACTATCTCTAACCAACACCTTATCAAATGGCTTCAATTCAACTACTGACTCCAAATTCACGATAGCTTTCTTCTCAGCATTCCAAGCCTTGTTTTTCTTTGCAAGACCATCAAAGAATTGCTGCTTCTCTTCTTCTGTAGATGGACGAGCTGTACAGAAGTCTTTTTGGCAATAACTATCATCATTAACAATAGCTATGTTTCCATCAAGGAAAGCATGACCATAATATTTCTCGTCATCTTCTGCTTTGAAGAGATAGATAAGCTTATCTCCAATTTGAGGCATAATGGTAACTATATCTCCATTCTTGAACTTTTGCTGAACCTTCTTAATTTTAAGAGTCTTGCGATTGAGTTTGCCACCCAAACGTTCCTCAATGGTGTTGATGTAAGCCTGAGCAGCATCAACTTCTTCAAGTTTAAAGCTGCCAGTAGCGTACTCTCCTTCGTATTGATAGTAAGGATTGTTACATTCTATACTATCTATATGATATTTGCCAATAAATGACAGATATGTGTTACTTATAAACTTATCAAAGATAACTTTAACTTTTCCATCATTACTAACCAGCACGTCGCCTCTCTTCCAATTAAACTTGCGCCAATCATGCATTTCTTTTGAAGGAAGGAGAATCTGTAAACCATCAGAACATCCTCTTAATGTACCAAATTCGGAATAACCCCGATGGCAAGTAGTATTATTATCGGTATTATTTGTACACCAAACTACTGTTTCTGTATCTGTAGTACTAATAGTATCTAACTCTACATCTATATTATACAACCTGTCGTACAATTTAGTTCCTTGCGGCTTATTCTTTAGAATTTCCGCTATATTAACCTTTTCTTTCATATCACTTTACTCTTTTGAATTGAACATTCTTTCCGTCTTTTCGCTCGTTAGCCGTACACTTGATACGCTTGCAAACATTTTCAAAAATATCTGTAGCCAACTCAACGAAAAAGCAACCATCACAACTATTACTTTCAACCACCTTTAAGGTGATTTCTGACCCAATAGGTAAATCTTCCATAATTTAATTTCTCATTATGTAACACTTGATAACCTTGTGAACCGCATTTGGCTGCGATTCATTAAAACTCTTAATAAACTGACGTTCCATTTCCTTTGGAAAGATGGGCTTTGTCGGCTTCGGCATAGTGAGGACGGCTTGAATCTTTGCCCCCCCCATCCAAGGTAAGCAGACATCTGCGAGTAATTTTCTCAAATAACATTTTCGTATCTCCTATTATTTTTAAACGTTAAACAAAATCTTAGTTTTTTATAATCTAATTATATACCATACCAGCGAAGCGAGCCGAAGGCGAGCCAGCCTTAACCTCATAATTATTAGCATACACCCTACAGATAACCCCTCCCTTGATATAAGTATAGTTATTGAGTATCATATCCTTTATATAGTCAATAGAGGATAAAAAACGCTTTTCTATGTTTCTATATTTGCATAAAAACTCGTTTTTGACCGCAAACTTTACTAAATCAAAGGCTTTCTGTACGCTCACGCTTAATTTCTCAGCTATATACTTATATGATATACCATTCTCTCTGAACTTATCACCGTAGCCAAAACGATTACAAGCCTTCTTAGCCGCCTTCAACTCTTTCAAGCCTTTAGGGTACTTAGTCTGCTGAATCATTTGCTTTGCGTAGTTCTTTCGATTCTGTACATCAATAATAAGCATAGCAGATAAGGTATCTTCTATGAACTTTACATTCTGCGCATAGGCATTCTTTTTAGAATCATTCCTTGAAATAAACTCGATATTAGGAACGAGGACGTTCCTGTGAGAGGTATGACTTTTTAGAGACTTGAAGACGAGACAACGATTATTCTTGCCCGTGAACTCAACTAAGCCCAGAGCCTTCAAGGTATCAATACGCTTACGGACAGCACAGGCACTTACTCCCGTGATTTCGTGAAGCTTATTGATGCTCCATCTTTGCACGGCAGAAGACTTGACCCTTGTCTTGATGAAAAGGGAAAATGCGATTGCCTTCCTCAGTTCGGGATTGCAATACATATCGTTCAATATCTTTCTGCGTATCTCCATTTTACAGATGCTTTAAAAAGTCAAGAGCAGCAAAGAAATGGGGATTCTCTGCTGCTCCGTATTTAGTAGCCTTGCGGCTCACGTAAATCCAAACTCTTACACGTTAGAAAGCTCCCCATAAACTCGCTAAGTGATAGTGTTCTTTCTGAAACACACCGCAAAATTAATAAAAATCTGTCAAATAACCAACTTTTCTATTAATAAATTTAAAATAATTAATAGTTTCTATTCGCTTTTTAATAGATTTTTATAACTTTGCACCATATTTTCTATTAGTAACCAAATAATAAGTAATAGCGTATGATATACAATCAGTATCAGCAGTACGAAATCTCCGACCGCATCATGCAAGCGGTATGTGAGGTAGGCAAGGTTACCTTCATGGAACTCTGCTCTACGGTGAAGACCGTCAAACTCAACACCCTTAGAGGACTATACTGCCTCATAAGCCGTGATTATTGCATTCACCCCGACCGCTCGGCTCGCCTACTCTGCCGCACCAGAGCAAACGTTATCAACCAGGCACGAAAGTATATGCAATACGTTCAGTCAAAGGATAAGTACACCTTATCTATATATAACCAAATCGTTGAACTCTTAAAAAGCAACAAAAAATGAAAAGAACAGATTATGAGCTTACCCTGCCCGACCAGCTCTTCCCAACGGACAATGACCTAGAGATTCCGACACTTGATATGGATATGCAAGCCAAGGAGTGTCAATCACCCTTCCTTTGCTTCGGCGAACAGAAGAGAACCTTCAACCTCAATGGCGAAGGCTCTTTGCACTTCTATACCGATGATTACCGCTTCTCGACTATCTACGAGCACCCTGAGAAGATATTGCAGCATCACCCTGCCGTTATCGTTGAGCCGAACTTCTCCTTATATAAGGAGATGCCCGTATCTTTCGGCTTGCAGGCTATCTACAAGAAACGTTGGATTGCCCGTTGTATGCAAGGTAAGGGTATCGGTATCTTCGTTGACCTCAACGTGGCACAGAAGTTCTATCGTCTCAATATGATTGGCGTACCTCGTGGATGGCGTGCGTTCGCTACCCGTGGATATTCGGATAGACTGAATAACCTCGCCTTTGAGTATTCCATCGCAAGCGATTGGGCAGAGGGCAAAGAGCCGCTATTTGTTATCTACGGCGGCGGTGCTGAGTGTCGGCGGTTCGCCCAGACCCATAGAGGTTGCATCTACATCAACCCCGTTGTCACTACCAAGAAGCAGCTTGCCGCCTTGCAGAAGATTCACGAAGGTGTTGCCTTCATCGGCGAAGAGTTCTCTGTTAAGGCGCAGCTTGATAAGCTCACCCCTTTCTCCAAGCAGATTGAGGACTTCCGAGAAGATAACGTCTCTAAACAGATTGAGGAAAAGTAAGATTGTTTATGCGAGATATGGCATTTATTTGCTGTATCTCGCTTTCTTTTGTATCTTTGCATCAGCAAAACGGAAATTGTGGCATATAGGTTCTGAGGTGTCATAACTATATGTATTAGTTAAGATTTGGTTAGATGAAAATAATAGTTAGTTTTTAGTTTATAAGCAGCCGCCTGTGATAGGTAGCTGCTTTTCTTATATATAATATATAATAGGTATAAGAATCTACGAGAAGTCTAAAAATGTCTTAATATAATCATAAGAACCCATTGTTTTATATTAATTTCTATTAAAATATTAATATTATTTCCGAAAGCTGTTGGTGGTTTGAGATATTTTTATTAATTTTGCGAATGTAAATAAGAAACAAGAAGTTTAACAATTTAAAAATAGGAGATACGACAATGAAAAAGTTTAATATGAATGAGTTTGCTAACGAGGCTGTTAATAAGCAGTATAAGGAGTTTTTGGCAAAGTTAGATAAGAAGAACTATACTTATGTATTTGTTCAGAACTTGATGATAGAACTTAAAAACGGAACATGGGTTGCCCTGAATATTGATTTCAATTCTGACATTGTTAGATTTGAAGCTTGCGTAGTGGTAAATCACAAAGCAATAAAGAATATCAAGGGAGGGGATTTATATACCGCAAAGAACCCTACGTTTTTCTACGCTGATTCATTGAATAAAGCATTCGATGAGTTAGAGCATAAATACGGGAATGACAATAATTAATAGTTTAATAATAATAGGAGACACAACAATGAAGTACATCAAATTAGTAGTCAGCAAGATTGATAGCAAAGAAGCTACAAGAAGAATCAACGCAAACACCTTTCTTAAAGGTAATATTGATTGCGAGGGTGTTAATGATGATAATTAGTTAGAATGGGTATCAGGTGATTCTTTTGATTTAACTGAGCAGTCAGATAGAGATACCATTGATAAGATTGAAAGCGAAATCGTTACCACGCTCGGCGGTCTTCAGTATAAATGCTCTGTTGAAGAAGAGCTTTTCATTGACCCGATGGGCTCGTTGGCACAATATCTTTAAGGTAGAATTGTTTATTCAGCAGATAATATTTATATTTCAATCGAATAAGAATTGATTATCTTTGCACAAAATAAAAATAATAATTTAAAATTCAAAGAATATGAGTAAGTCAAGCGGTGGTACTCGCACCATAAGCAGCAATAACGCTGCGCAGAGTAGAATAAATATAACTGTTCAATATTCGGAATCAAGCATAGAGGAACAGATTAAATCTGCCGAAAATAAATTGAAAGCAAAGTATGGAGGTGCTTATGATAAGGCTGGTATAGAAGAACAAATCACCTATCTTTTAAAAGATAAGACACTTTCTGAGGGTGCAAAAGATAGTTTAAAAAAGAAGCTTTCTGAATACAAAGAGAATGTAAAATATGTAAATACAACAATTAATTCACTTACAAAGGATTTTCCTCATAAACACTTCGGAACTACAGAAGGTGGCTATGATGCTTTTAAAATTGGAAAAGAATATATAAGTATTAATGGTGACACAATAACAAGGGGTATCGGTGTTGGCTCAAAATCGTCATCAGTTTCTAAGATAAAAAACTCTATCACGGGTAAAATGAGTATTAATCATTATCAAGGAGCTGATATGAGCAACAGCTACTCTTTTAGAATTACAGATAAGGTTCAACTCGCAAAATTATTAAAAGATATAGTTTCAAAGAAGAAATAAGGTAGCTCACAAGGCTACCTTATTTATTTGTTTACACACAATCTATTATTTTCTATTAAAACCCGAATAATCTCCGTAACTTTGCAAATAATAATTATTAAATGGTAAAGTTATGGCAAGAGAAAAGAAAATATCTCAGACCGCAGCTACCGCAAAGGAAGAGCTGTTTAATAAGCTTGGTATTCGTCAGAATATAGACATCACCAAGCTTGAATATAACGAAGGGCAGATTGAAGGTTTGTCGAAAAACCCTCGATGGTTACATGATGATGAAAGTAAAAAATTAAAGAAGTCTTTAATAGATAGCCCTGAGTTTTTGGAGTATAAACCATTAATGGTTTATGCTATGGATAACGGCAAATATGTCACAATTTGTGGAAATATGCGCCTTCGTGTCGCCAACGAGCTTCGCCTTGATGGTCATTCCGAGTTCGATACCATCCCTTGCGTTGTCCTCAAAGCTGATACGCCTATTGAGAAAATCAAGGAGTATGCTATCAAGGATAACGTGCAAGCAGGTAATTGGGATTGGGATGAGCTTGCCAATGGTGAGTGGGAGATTGAAGACCTTGATGAATGGGGCGTAAACACCTCGTTCCTTAATGCAGGCGAATCAGATGCTGATACCCTTGATGGTCTTTTCGATACAGAAGACGATAAAGAAGAGAAAACTAAGGATTTGAAAATCACCATCACTATTGATGCTTCATTTGCAGAAAAGGCAGATGAAATCAAAGAAAAGATTACTGAATCTCTCGGTGATGAGTATGGTACATTGAAAATTAAGTAATATGAAGAGAAAGGTTCTTACATATAATGCAATAGAGGGTTTCCATCGTTACCCTAATGCCCCCGAGTTTTGTGCTTATCTGAGTGCAAGACACAGACATATCTTTGTTATTCGTTGCGAATTTGAGGTATCTCATAATGAACGTGAGATTGAAATCAATGAGCAGCAGCACGTAATAGAAAAGATGCTCACTAAGAGATTTGGTTCTCCTTGTGAGTTCGGTGATATGTCTTGCGAGACGATTGCTGAATTAATTATGAAGGAATATAAAAGCTGCACCAAGGCAGAGGTAAAGGAGGATGATTATGGAGGTGCTTCATTGTCCCGATAATATTAAGGTTCATTTTGCTGGTTGCGAGGTGCAAAACCAGTTTCTTGGAGTAAGGGAGCTTGGAGTAAGATATTCTCTATACACAGCTTTCCCTTTCGTTGAGAGAATGATTTTCGGCAAGGGTAAATCTCCTATAATGCCATTGAGAACTATGACAAATCCAAGTATAGAGATACCTCGACTTTGTGCCAAGGTTTCTAAGCACTGCATACAAGATAGTGGACTATTTACCCTTATGTTCGGTTCTATGGCAGGCAAACATGATGAAAATATCATCTACAAATGGTATGACAAATTAGTTGAATTTACGCTTGCTCATAATAATGGAGCAACTTGCGTTGAGGTCGATTGCCAAAAGGTTCTCGGAACAGAAGCGGCATGGGATTTAAGACAGAAGCTAAGAAATGACTTGCCGAATAATAGAATAATAAATGTATTCCATTTAGAGGATGGAATGAATGGCTTGGATAGACTGATAGAGTTTTCCGAGTATATAGCTATATCTGTTCCTGAATTAAGAAAGTTTGGCAAAAAGAACTATGTATATAATATAGCTTCTTATATTAAAAAGAAAAAGCCGACTATTGATATTCATTTGCTTGGATGTACAGAACTAAAGATTCTACAACAATGTAATTTCTGTACCTCGGCAGATAGTACGACTTATATTGCAGGTAAGAGATTCGGATTTATAAAAGGACATCATATCAGTTCTCTCAACAAAAGTAAATGTATTGAATTGGTTGGTGAGAAGAAGTATAAAAAAATAAACGAATACAATAATGAACAAAATACTAATTTTTTGTGTGCTTCGATAGAACTTCTAAAAAAGGACTATCAAAAATACGCAGGAAATCAAGATTATTTGCCGTATGAAAAAGACTAATGAGAATTTATTGATGATATATGTCATCTTTGTTATAAGTATTGTGGTTGCAAATATTGTGGGCTGCAAGGTGATTGATACAGGGTGGAGTCTATTTGGCATTCCTTTGGCGTTGTCGGGTGGAGCTATCACTTATGCCTTTACTTTCCTCTGTACTGATATTATAGGGGAGATTTGGGGTAAGAAAGAGGCTAACAGAGCTGTACGCTATGGCTTTGTAGGTCAGTTATTTGCTATCGCATTGATTATTGCAACACAATACACTCCTACAAATGATATATCTATGCAAAAGGCTTATGAAACATTACTGGGTCAGTCTCCTATGTTTGTTTTGGGTTCTCTTTGTGCATATACGTGCTCTCAGACTTGGGATGTATATATATTCCATAAGATAAGAAATAAGTTCATATATCGCAAAAATGGCACGAAATACAGATGGATATGGAACAATGCTTCTACTTGCACGTCACAGATTTTTGATACTGCAATCTATGCTATTGTTGCATTTGGAATCGGTATGGGGTGGTTTTGGAAAGAAGGAGGTCTATCAATGTTGGTAGGTATCATCATCGGACAATATCTTCTTAAATTCTGCCTCGCCATCTGTGATACACCATTCTTCTATTGGTTCACAAGAAAGGAGGAGGTAAATGTCTAAAGCAAGCGGAGGTACACGAAATTATTCTGGTAATTCTAAGACGATGTCTAAGAGAGAATCAGAATTTCAAGCCATCGTCTCTACGGGCAACTATAAAGATAGCTACTTCGATAAAAGCGGCGGTTACTATGTGGTACATAAGCATCATAATGAAATTGCTGACCCGAACACCAATAAGGAAATGTATGCCGCAGAAGTTCTTGCAAATAAGGGCTATCGTATATATTTAATGAGCGAAATGTCGTATATAACGGGAGCGAAAAAATCTGATGGCTTCAAAGAGCATGCCGTGATGGATATGAAAACCATCAACTCGGCGAGTTCTTATAAGATAGAAAATAGCTTGAAGAGTGCTGCTACACAAGGAGCAGAGGTTGCTATCCTCATACAGAACACTAAGGCTATGACAAAAGAATATGTCAAAGAACAGATTTCTATGTACCTCACTCATGCAAAAGGAAATGAAAGAGGTAACTTAAAAGAAGTTATTGTTATTGGCTTATCAGGCAATGTTCATCGCCATAAGCTTTGATAAAAACAGCAAAGCAGGTACACCTCTTTGCCTTTGAAGAATAAGCATGAAATCGAGCAGCCAGTGTACTGACCCACCCGATTTATTCTTCTCGGTCGCAAAATTAAGAATAAAAATTGAAATAACAAAATAAAAGAAAGGAAAATTATGTATTACGTTTCAAAAAGAATGGAGATTGCCGCTTGTCATAAGCTGAATCTCTCTTATGAAAGCAAGTGCGCCAACCTTCATGGGCATAATTGGATTATTACTGTCTACTGCAAGGCTGAAAAGCTGAACAAGGATGGTATGGTGATGGACTTCAAGCATATTAAGCAGAAGATTCACGGCTACCTCGACCACGGCAACCTCAACGAGCTTTTGTTTTTCAATCCTACTGCTGAGAATATCGCCAAATGGATTGTTGCTCAGTTCATAGAGTGCTACAAGGCACAGGTACAGGAGAGTGAAGGCAATATCGCTGTTTATTGTGACGATGATAAAATTGACGGAAAGGAGGCTCTCTAATGGCTAAGTATAAAGTAAACGAAATCTTCTACTCTATCCAAGGTGAGGGAAGACATGCAGGCAGAGCGGCTATCTTCGTCCGCTTCTCGGGTTGTAACTTGAAGTGCCCTTTCTGTGATACTGACTTTAAGAAGTATGAGGAAATGGGGGCTATTGATATTCTGAATAAGATTCAGTTGCTCTCACCTGATTGTAAATTTGTTGTCTTTACGGGCGGTGAGCCTACATTACAGGTGAATGAGGAGCTTACTACCCTTCTCCAAAATTGGGGCTATTATATTGCTATGGAGACCAACGGAACGCACAAGATTCCTGGTGGTATCAACTGGGTTACTTGCTCTCCTAAGTGCTTATTCGTTAAGGGCGCAGAACCTATCATAAAGATAGCTACTGAGGTGAAGGTTGTCTTTGATGGTGAGCACGAGATTACCGATTGTGGTATTGATGCAGATTACTACTACGTTCAACCTTGTGATACGGGCGATGCAAAGAAGAATGCCGAGATTCTGAAACAGACTGTTGCTTTCGTAGAGGCTAACCCTAAGTGGCGACTTTCTTTACAGCAGCAGAAGATTCTCAACGTGAAATAAATCATTTCGCCTATGAGCAAGAATAAAAAGAAAACCCCGACAAAGTATCGTCCTATCTGCTTTTATTGCGGTGGGAAACTTTGTTTGGATTCATCAGGTGACCGCAGCGAGGATGATGATTCCGTAGTGGATTACTATCATTGTATGCAATGCGGTACTTCTTATGAGGTATATGAGCCTAATGAGGAGGAGAAACAAGATTATAAAGAATATTGGAAAGGTAAATAATATGGCTAAGATTACAAAAGAAACAGCAGAGAATCATATCAAAGAACTCTTGGAGTATATCGGTGAAGACCCTAACCGCAAGGGCTTAGAGGGCACACCTGACCGCATTATCAGAATGTGGAAAGAGATATTCAGAGGTTACGACCCATCACAGAAGCCAAAGATTACCACCTTTGATAACAATGATGACGGCATCGTCTATGATAACATGGTTATCGACCAAGGTGATTTTCATTCTAATTGCGAACATCATTGTGTTTGGTTTTGGGGCAAGTATTGGTTCGCATATATTCCGAACCCAAAGGGCAAAATTATCGGTATCTCTAAGATTGGTCGTGTAGTTGATTACTGTTCCGCTCGCTTACAGATACAGGAGCGATTGGTACATGACATCGTAGATATGCTGAAAGAGGCTCTTGGTAGCGAATATCCACCACTTGGTATTGCTCTCGTTATGAAGGGGCATCATTCTTGCAAAGAGTTCAGAGGCGCAAAGAAGAAGGGCATTATGACCTCTTCTTACCTTGAAGGTGCTTTCAAAGACGACCCACAAGTGAGGGCTGAGTTTATGAACCTCGTAAATGGTGATAAGTATGAAGGTTAAGTCAGTCAAAACAAAAATCTTGGAGGAAGTAGGTTTCCTGCTTCCTACCAAGAAGCTTCTTTCCTCTAAGGAAAAGGTTGAAATCATGGAGCAGTTCTTGATGATGCCAGCGAGCCAGATAGTGACTTTGCAACAAGATGGACGTAAGTCATCTTTTGTACAACAGATAGCAAAGCTGCTCTATAATAATAATCTTGGAGAGTACTTTAATGTACTGAAAATGTGCCGAGATATGGCAGCAGAGGAAGAAGAAAATAAAGGTGCTTTTCTTAAATAAAAGCTATTGTTGGGAATAAATTAGGAATAAAAGTTATTAATATGCCATTATCAAGAGATGAAAGCAAGCGTAAAAAACAGCTTGCAAACCTTGAAAAAGGTAAGTTTAAAAAAGGTGGAGTTGGCAACCCCAAGGGCAGACCACCAAAGCCTAAGACGATGTCATTATTCATCGAGGAAATGAAGGAGAAGGGCTATGAAGTGCCTTCCTCTCAGATTATCGCAGAGTCTTTTCTGTATATCGCTACGCTGCCCGAAGACGAATTGAAGGCGGTGTTGGCTGATAAGTCACGCCCGATGATGCAACGCATTATTGCCAAGGGAATACTTGACAAGAAAGGACTTGATGTGCTCGAAAGAGTTATTGATAGAGCTTACGGAAAGATTCAGCGCATTGACCTTACAAGCAAGGGTGAGCAGATTAAGCAAGACCCATTGCAAGTACATGTTGTTACCAATAATGAAGAGTATCAGAAGATTCTCGCTGAGATTCAGAAAGAGAAGGAAAAGAAGGACGCAGAGCCAGACAGGACAGCAGAATAATAAAAGAAGCAAATAAAGGATAATAGAGATATGCCGCACGTATATTTAGCAAAGAACTACATGAGGGTAAAAGCAGCGAAAGAAGCAGGATTCACAACTTGCTCTCTTCAAGGCTCAAGTCGTAGTGCCAAGACGTATAGTGTTGTGCAGTTCCTTTGTATGCTTTGCTTCAACTATGCTGGAACGACCGTTTCCATCATTCGTGCTGGTATGCCTTCCATTAAACGAACTGTCTATCGTGATTTCAAGGATATAATGCTCAACTTTGGTTGGTGGGATGATAAGTGCATGAATAAATCGGAGTTCGTTTATACTTTCCCTAACGGCTCTTGGATTGAGTTCTTCTCCACCGATAACGAGCAGAAGGTGCGTGGTTCTAAGCGTAAGATACTTTTCGTAAATGAGGCGAATGAGCTTTCTTTCATCGAATGGCAGCAGCTTCAGATGCGTACCACGGAGTTCTCTATCCTTGATTATAACCCTTCCTTCTCAGAAGACCATTGGATAAATCAGGTAAACGAAGAAAAAAGCACTTATTGGTTTATCTCCACTTATAAGGATAATCCTTTCCTTGAGCCAAAGGTTATCGCTGAGATTGAGAGCCTTAAATGGAAGAATCCGAGCCTTTGGCGTATTTATGGTTTGGGATTGCGCTCTATGGTTGAGGGCTTGATTTTTAAGAATGTAGTCATTGATGATTATATTCCTATTCAAGCGCACAGACACCGATACAGAGGTATTGACTTCGGGTACTCCAATGACCCTACGGCGATTATTGATGTATATATCTACGGAAAGATTATCTATATAGATGAAATATGCTATCAGACAGAAATGCTTTCTTCTGATATTATCAGAGTGTTAAAAGAGGATAAAAAAAATATTGAGGTAATATCAGAGAGTGCCGACCCTCGTCTGATTGATGAAATCTATAATGCTGGTATTGATATAAAACCTGTAAAGAAGTTCAATGGTTCTATTCAAGCTAGTATTATGAAGATGCAAGAATACACAATTCATATAACAAAACGCTCTACAAATGTAAGAAGGGAATTTAATAATTATACCTATCGCCAAGATAAGGAAGGAAAGTGGCTTAATGAGCCTATAGATATGTATAATCACGCTATAGATGCATGCCGATATGTTGTTATGGAGAAGTTATTGGGCGATTATGGCAGCGGAATGCAAGCCGCCGACATTCTCGGTCTGATGGGTTAAAATCGAAATGCTTATGAAACGAATATATGATAAACAGCCAAGGGAGCACCATCGTAAACACTCCCACTATAATAGCAGAGGAGTAGCCAAATTATCCTTTGATAATGAGAAGGTAGCCGCAAGATACATAAAGAAAAAGCGGCTGCTCGGTTACTCCGCATACCTTTGCAACGAGTGCAATCATTGGCATATTGGAAGATTGCCGAAATAGGCGTTTTTCTTTTGTTTACACAGGGTTTCTTCTTTATACCTATATAAGTTATATTATTGCTAACTTTGCCTTGTTATAACAAAAAATATTCATATATGAGAGCAATAGAACAGATAGTATCAATACAAGATGCGAACACAGTCCGCTCGGTATTGACCGCAAGGAAAAAAGGCTTTAAGACACCACTGAGTGCGCTTGAAGAACAATGGAATCCGTCAAAGCATAAAATCTTTGATGAGGATTTTCGTCCTAAGAAACGAATCAAAGTACCTACGGGCCAGTATGACCCTATCACACAGAAACCGATTTATAAGGATAAGAAAGTTGAGCCAGTAAGAATCGCTATCCCTGCTCAGAAGTCAATCGTAAATCTTACTGTGGGTTTCTTGCTTATGAATGACGTTACCTATAAAGCTACGGCACATGGTGTTGATATAAAGAAGATGAACGATAAGCAGCAGAAGCTATATGACGGCAGCATGCATTGCTATCACGATAATAAGATGAAGTACTTCGATAAGCGACTTGCCCGTACCCTCTTCAAGGAATGTGAGTGCGCTGAGTTATGGTATATGCCAACAGACGCAGAGGGAAAGCTTAGAGGTGAAATCCGAGTTCAGTTGCTTTCGCCTTCAAATGGTGATAAGCTCTACCCTCATTTCAACGACTTCCATATCATGGACGGCTTCGCCCGTGAGTACTATGTATATGATGAGCTTGGAAAATCTGAGCTACATTTTGATGTATATACAGATAGATTGTGCTATCAGTACACTAATATTGATGGCGCAGGATGGAAGCTTATCTCTGCCCTACCTCATGGCTTCACAAAAGTTCCTGTCGTTTACTATAGACAAGACCAAGCTGAGTGGGAAGATGTTCAATGGGCTATTGATAGAGTGGAGACTTGTATCTCTAATTGGGGTGATACGAATGACTACTTCGGCACGCCTAAGTACTTTATCAAAGGTCGTTTGGAGGGCTTCGCAGAAAAGGGTGAGCAAGGTGCTGTATTCCAAGGTGGTAGTGATGCAAGCATGAACGTCCTTTCTTGGGATAAATCACCTGAAAGTGTGAAGGGTGAAATTGCTTACCTCTTCAATATCATCTATTCATTTACCTCAACAGCCGATATTAGCTTTGAGAATATGAAGACTTTGGGCAGCAACACCTCGGGTGCGGCTATCCGTTTGATGTTCACCGCTCCTTATATGAAAGCGGATTTGAAGACAGAAATGTTCGGTGAAATGTTCACTCGCCGCTCAAATATCGTAGCTAACGGCATCTGTAATACGGGAGTTTATGTAAAGGGTATAGACCAGAGTGTTGCTGAGCAGATTGACTTTGAGCCAGTCTTTAAGCCATATCTTCCAAAGAATGATGTTGAAATGTTGCAACTCATCACTTCATCCAATGGCGGTGCGAAATCTACCTCTAATCGTCGTGCTATCGAGCTTAACCCTCTCAATGATGATCCTGATAAGGTTGAGGAAGAAATGAAGAGTGAACAGGAAGAAGCGTTGGCGCAGCAAGCAGCCCTTTCGGGACTTGGTAGTGCCGCAAGTGGAAGTCAGTCAGTTTCCAATGAAGAAGAGGAAGAAGAATAACTATGTCAAAGAAGCTCACATCAAAACAGCAAAAAGAACAACTGAATAATCTGTTCGCCGTTTATAATAAGCGGTTGGGCAGATTATACAGCGATTATGTCAAGAAGCTCACCTCTCTTGGCTATGGAGAAGATGTGCTCGAAGATGATGCGCTTTTTAACTTTGATAACTTTCCGCAGTTAAAGGCTCGTTTGAACGACATCTTTAATGATTACTATCAGAATAGCCTTCTTTGCTATAAGAGCGGTATCACCGATGGCGTTGCGTTGGCGTATAACCACGATGAAATGGTTATAGGCGGTTATTCCGTGCTTACCGATAAAGCTATAAGGGTCGCACGAGATACCGCCGCAGCCACGTTTATTTCAAATCGCTTGAAAGCAAAGAACGGATTGAATCTCGCTCAGACTATTTGGAACTACTGCCAACAGACAAAGAGTGAGTTTGAAATGGCTATGAGCAACACCATTGCGGATGGAATCAAACAAGGCTCATCAGCAGAGGAAATCGGCAAGAGTATTCGCAGATACCTCAATGACCCAGATATGATGTACCGCCGTTACCATACCATCAAGGTTCAGAAGAACGGAAAGAAGAAAGATGTGGTGACATGGCGCAGACGTAGAATCATTGACGGCAAGGTACGCTTCGTTGAAGAGCCATTGGAGAAGGTCGGCATGGGCGTTTACCGCTCGGCAAGAAAGAATGCTCTCAGAGTAGCAAGAACGGAGATAAATGCCGCATACCACAAGGCAAGAAACGAGCGATGGCAGAATGAGCCATTCGTTATCGGTCAGTACATTCACGTATCACCACAGCACAATATTGATGATATATGCAACGACCTGGAAGGTCGCTACCCGAAAGATTACGTATGGATTTCTTGGCATCCTCAATGTATCTGCACATCAGACCCTATCACCATACAAGGCGAGGAGAAGAAGGAGTTCTATAAACGCCTGATGGCTGGCGAGGATATGAGTAACTACGTATCCCCTTTTGCCGTGCTCACTATGCCCGAGAAGTATAATCAGTATATCAAGGACAACTCCGAAGCCATCGTGAAGGCAGGAATGAGGGGCAAATTGGCTTGGCACTTGCAAGATAACACAAAGTATTGGGCACACCTTTTAAGCCCGTCAGACCGCAAGAAATTGGGATTAAAGGCGGTTTCTTCTAAGGAGCTTATACTTGCGAAGGCAAAGGAACGCCACGCCCTTAGAACTAAGGAGCAGATAGATAAAATACAGAGCCGATGGGATAAGCATAGACGTGATTATTACAATGGCTTGGTTCATAATCTGCTCGGTAGCAAATCTGTTACGGATATAAAGAGCCAAGACCTCTTTGAACGTTACTATGCTATCCGTTACGCAATCAAGGACAAAAAGAGTGCTTCTGAGATAGCTTCTTTGTTTGATAGATTCAAACGAGGTTATCAGACTAAACTAGCATGGACTGACCGCAAGGTTGCAATGAATGTTATGAAGGTGGCTGCTAATTACGGAGAGACCGATGTTTCTGCCGTTCTAAGCGCATTAAAGGCTGCTGACTATACATTGGCTAGGAAAGAAGCTAAAACGCTCGCAAACGCCATTTCTGCTATCAAAAAAGACGAGCTATCACTTTCCACTCTCATCCCTGATGTCAATAAGTGGCATAAGCAGTTCACGTCACAGGAATTGCACGGAGTATATGATGCCGTAGAAGCGAAGTTGGCTCAATGGCAAAGCTTGACGCTTGAACAGCAAGCGAAGAAACTACAATTTGAAGCTATTGATTTCCTTGGCGGCAATATGCACGGGGTTCAGCAGAAGTATGCCACTTGGAAGGTATCGCAAGCAGCATATCTCAAAAAGCTCGATGAGGTAAATACGGCGATTGATTGGATAAATATCAATAAAGCTTATGCTGACGTAAAAGGCTATAGTACCCAGAGTAAAGTCTATCACAAGATACTCTTTGACCTCAAAAATGCTATGGTCGCACAAGATAAAGACTTGGCGAAACAGCTTATCCAAGAGGCGCAAGATAAGAAGAACTCACTCATTCAGTTAAAAGCTAAGAGAGCAGCAAATAAAAGCGGAAATGGTTCAATCCCATTCGATGCCGACGCTTATTCACAAGCGAGAAAAGATGCGGCTGTTTGGGCGAAAAATACAAAAGATGCCGATGATGTTCTTAGAGCAAAATGTGGTGAGGTATGGCGCAATGCAACCGATGAAGAAAAAAATGCTATCTTTGGATATACGAGCTCGTATCACAATATCAACGAACCATTGCGAGGTCTCACTTACTATGGTTCAGCAGCAGATACACAGCTTGGCTTAGATAGAATCCCATTAATGGAAAGCATCATCAATAAATCATACTACGACAAGGATATTTGGCTACAACGAGGTGGAGGTATGGTTGAGCTTAAAAAATACGGCTTATCCAATTATGCTTCCGCTACTGATACTGAAATCATGGCTCTTGTTGGTAAAGAAGGTACGGAAGGAGCTTTTACCTCTGCTGGTGTGGCAAAAGGAAAAGGTTTTGGTGGAAATGTTATTACCAATATCTATGCACCTAGAGGAACGAAGATGATGTATGCTGAGCCGTATTCGAGCTTCGGAAATGGTTCGGGTCGCTCTTGGGATGGAATCGCAAAACAATCTACTTTCGGAAGTGAGAGTGAAATCATCCTACAGCGTGGAACTACATTTAGAGTTACCAAGGTAGAAAAAAGCGGTAATACCTGGTATATAGATGTTGAAGTGATAAATCAAGATGTACTTCCATTTCCGTATATCGGTGGTTATCCATACAAATAAAGAAAAGCCCCCATTATTCACGAGGGCTTTTCTTGTAGTACGTCTTATCATAAAAATCCTTGAAGCTCTCAACGCCTTCCTTCATTGGAAGTTTGTTAAGATGTAGGTAGCGGTTGAACAAAAGAGCTTTCAATGTAGCAGGGGTATCATCTGTATCATTGAAGGTTCTTAACCCTACCGCAATATACTCATTCAACATTTCATTTAGGAACATTTTCTGTTGTCCTTTATAAACCTTCAAAGTAAATTCTACCCATTTCTTTTCCCATTCCCAAAGAAGTGCTTCAATGCAATCTTTCCAAGGGTTTTCTGCTTCACCTTTGAAGTATCGGCAGAACTTGATTAAATCTTCCTTATTCGCCATATCTATCAATAAATTTAGTTACTACATTCTTCATATCCAAAGGGAGATAGTTCAATGCTTTCTCCTTCATTTCTTGTGGAATACCAAAGAGTGGCTGAGCGATTGAACCAACGATTGCTCCCATCGTATCGCTATCACCGCCGTAGGATACAGCATTTCTGATTGCGTCCTCGAAGCTATCACTATCAAGGACTATTCTAAAGGCGAGTGAAACGCATTCTTGGCAGGTCTCTGCCCATTTGCCTCTTGGTGGTATTCTATCCTCCCATTTAATGCCATAGTAAACGTTTGCTATGATATTCAACATATCTTTCTTTTCTCCCTTTCTCAAAGAAAAGATAGCATTAGATACCGCAGCAGCACCTAACAACCCCTCAGTATGACTATGTGATACCTTTGCGCTCATTATTGCTTGACGAATGGCATCATTTCCCTTATTGAATGCCCAACCCACAGGACTAACTCTCATAGCTGCTCCATTTCCAAAACTATCATAAGGCTGTGGATTCGAGCTACGAACCCATTTTGAGAAGCTTGCGCCATACCCACCCATTGGGTTTAGATACTTCTGACACCAGTATTGAAGCGATATACGATAATCTCCGACATTCGGCTTTTCATTACCGCCTTTTCGAAGAATAGCATCGGCTACGGCTATTGTACAGATGGTATCATCTGTAAAATTACAACCTTCGTCAAATAGTTTAAAGTTGTAATCAAATGTGTTATTAAACTCAAACTTTGAGCCTATAATATCACCTATAATTGCTCCTATCATAACTGTATCTCCTATTTTAAATGTTAATTATTCGCAAATTTACGAAGAAATATTCAGATAACCAAATATTTTTTATTACTTTTGCATTAATTGTTGTATCGAGTGCGTATCTCCTATGTACTCACAACGTTAAACAAAACAATTATTTACACTTAGCATCGTCCTCATTCGTATCTCCGAGGGCGGTGCTTTTTCTTTATAAGAACTCTTTTAAAGCAACGTGATAAACGTCATACATCAAGCGAGTTACGTATAATACGGCTACCTTATCAACTACGAAAGAAGGATAAGGTTTGCCCTCTTCGATGATTGCGTCCAATGACCATTTCGGGTACTTGGCTGAATACAGCTTCAATGCTTTCAGAAGCTCATTCAACCTTTCTTCCCCGAATGCTTGCTTTATCTTCTCCTGATTTCTGAGAGCGAAACGAGCCATAGATTAATTACTTTCGATAATTGTGAATACGTTCTCTATCATATCGTTACCGAAAAGTGTAGCTATAACATAAGTTTCATTTTTGTTTGGTTTAACCTTATCTATTAGACATTCTTCCATTCTAAAGACTTTCTTCAGTAAAGTAGTTCTTGCTAACTTTACGCTTTCAAAACTACCACCAAGTATTCCTTTTTCTCTATTCACCACTTTGCGAGGAGCGTTCTTTACGTTTATCGCTGTGCTATATGTTACAAGATTTATCTGATACATAATCTATATTTATTTTTCTACTTCATAAAGATATTGAATATCCCCACCGCCAAGAGTGAGGATAACCGAAGGCTCGCCGAGCATTGGTTGCTTATGGAAATCGCACCAATACCAATGATTCCGTTTCAGCTTACCTTCTATCACATTCAGCTCCAAATCATTCTTTTTAGGAGCTTCAAGATAATCCTTGCCCTGTCGCATATCCAAGCGATGTAAGGCTAAAAGTACGTCAAATGCTCTCATATCTTACTCAGCTTTATCAACGACAACAAGGTTTTCTAATCTAGCCAAGAATGTGTGATAATCATCCTCGCAGAGAATCACTTGACCGCCCGTTGGTGTGGTCTTGCAATTAAGCTTTATAGATGTTACTATATCGCCATTTCGTGAAGGTTCAACGTAAGCGATATTATCTATATTAACAAGGGTACAATGCCCTTTATACTTTACCTCAATAAACTTTGTCATAATCTTAATTATTTATATCCGCATTTAATACCAGAGCAGCAGCCACCTAAATAGAAGTGGCAGAAGCCTAAGAAATAGTGCTTACAATGCTCATTTATCTTAATTTCTTCCTTTTTCATAATTGAATGAATGTAGCAGTTTATTCTTCTTAAAATCATAAGAATAGCCCTTATCCTTCATTATCCCCAACAAGTAGTCTCTTTCTGTATTATTTGCTTTTCTTAGACACCCTGTAGAGTACTTTACATTCGTAGAGGTATTGCCTGCCCCTATTCCTAATTTTTCGAATATGAAAGAATACTTAGCGTGAGCTTCTATCCAATCTTCGTTATATACTTTATGTAGGATGAAGACACAATGTTCTCCTCTCCAATCATTCTCCAATGTTAAAATATCGCCTTCTTTATACATATCTTATTCACATTCATCTAAATATTCACACCAAGCCTCTTTAAAGACTTTATTTAAACGCTCATTCTTCTCAACCTCTTCGTAGGTAAGATTAAGCGGTGGAAGCGCATCTTGCGGTGTATATGTATATCCGCATTCATGGTTAGCGAACTCATATTTGAATGCTGATTTAAGATTATCATCATCCTTTAAGAACTCTTCAAGCTCTTTCTGTGTTCTCTGAAAGTGCTCCTCAAAAAGATGGGTATCTTTCTTTAAGCAATAGCAACCACCAACGAGCATATCTATCTTACTAATATCTTCGGCGTTGGTGGTAAGCCCCCACTCTTCCATCATTTTCTCGAACTGCTCTTTACCAAAAGCAGCTTTCATGGGCAATTTATTGAGCTCTTTCTGATGCTTCTTCTTTAATTCTGCGTATTTATTCATAATTGTATCTCCTTTTAAAAATTGTTCGTATTCAAATATGATAGATAGGCATTACAACCTAATCTGCCAAACTTTGAGTTGTAGCAAGTGTTATACTTCTCACAGCTATAACACTTGCTTAGAAATTCTTGCTTACTCATATCCTTTAGATTTCAACGACTTCAATACCTTTCTTTGGATTCTTGGTTGCTCTATCCAAGCTAATCTTGCCATTGAATACTCCCTTTACGAGAGCATAGAATGTAGTGCGCTTGATACCATTTTCCTCAGTTGTAGGAACTTTGCCGTATCGTTCGCATTCAATACCCTTATCGGTAAGAATGGTATTGATTTCCATTACGCCGTAGTAGGATTCCTCGAAACGCTTCTGAATGATTTTGCCGCATACCTTCACCTGATTGCCCTTCTGAACACTAAGCTCTGGCTTCAAGCTATCCTCATAGGCTTTCACAAGGAAGAAAGCATATACATCTTGCGCTTGGAAGCAATAGAAGTTCTTTGCTACCGCAAGCATATCCTCTTCAAATTCGGTCTTAGGCTGAATCTTTGCACCGAACTCGCAAACTGCCTTCACGTAAGCTTCATCAACCTTGAACTTTTTACCATTCAGGATAGTGTCGATGCCATCCAAAGTAGCTGAGCGGTAACGGACGTGTTCAACCTTTGTTCCTTTCTTATATACAGGACAAATATCATACTGAGCTTTCGCCGCCATGATGAGGTCGGTTTTAAGGATAGCATTCTTATAGCTTGAATCCTTTTTGCCGCCCCATTCCTCAATATCACCAAACTCATCATCAGTAGCATAACTGATTCTGTAGTCGTAGAGTTCATAGAGCTTTTTTGTGAAATCTGACAAGAAGCCGAATCCTTTCAGACCGAATTTCTTGATACACTCGCAACCTACCTGTAATTCCTCGCCCGTCTTCACATTTTCAACGACATAGGCATTCTTGCACCAATGACCGCAGAAGTCACATTTACCATAGTCTGCTCCGTGTGATGGATTCTTGAAGATAAGTTCCTTGGTTGGGTCAGTAGGGGTAAATGCGCCATCCATATACGTTGCAATCAATCTCCAATCGCTTTCGTCAGGCATATTGATAACAAGGTCGCAAACCTCATGGAAAGCCTTTACGCAATGACCAGCCATTCCATCTTCTTCAATGACAGGATGATGGAAAAGCTTCTCATAAGGCTTACCTACTGAGTAGGTAAAGCCTTCAACGTTCTTCTGTGTCTTATCAGCAAACTTCTTCAAAGAATCAACTAAGTCTGATGGAATAAATGTTTTGATTGTTCTCATTGTCGTATCTCCTATATATTATTAATTAGTAAAGCTGTTCTGTTCTTGTATAGCAGCCCTTTATAGCATATTCTATACGCTTTTTCTCAGCTTCGTTATAATCAGAGCTAACGGCAACTGTCTGCCATTTGCCACCTTCGTAAATCTGAGCAACGTAATCAAAAACGTTAGCTTCTACTACCTTTCCGTTAATCATTGTAACTTCCATTGTTGTATCTCCTATAATTTAATTATTAAACCTATTTATTAATTATTTACACCGCAAAATTAATAACTTCTTTTGAAACTACCAAATTTTCTCAGTATTTTTATTAATATTTTAATAGCTTTTAATATATTAATATGTGAATTAAGGTTATTTTAATATAAATATTGCAATATAAATATATAGTAACCGAATTTTTGCTATCTTTGCATTCTGAACCAAATCAGACGAGTTATGACACAGATTTATGACGCATCACCAAAGGAGTTGGCGGCAATGGCTCAACGCTACCTCCATGATGGAATACCAAGCAGAGCCACATATTGCTACGAGCGGCTGATGTACCTCGGTCGCTTGCGAAGAACGGGGTATCTTCGCCTTGCCCTAGTATATACCAAGCAAGGAAAAGATAACGCCGCAGAGCGTATTTTAAATAGGTATCGTGCAATTTATAAATATTGATATGAAGCAGATAAAAAAAATATACATATTTGGTGAACTTCTCTTTTGTATAGCAGCTAACGCTCAACAGAAGATAACAAGCTTATCGCCTATACCTGATGTAACTAAACAGACTATCGAGCAATATATCTCTACTCATTCTATTGAAGAAATGAATAAAGATACGGTCGTATTATCTAATGTATATAGCCTTATAGGATATGATTATGAAGATAAATATCTCGGTGAGCTAACAGGTAGCTTTATTGTTGTTGGGCAAGATTACCAATATGAAGATTTAAAACTACAATGTAACGGAAAGCTTCTTTATATACTTACCGAAAATGGATATGAGCAAACACCCTTTAATGAAAAAATCATCAAAGAGAAGATAAGAGCTGATTTCACCCTCAATGATGATAATTCATACTTCTATAGAAATGATACCTTTGTCATAAGGGCTATAAGTATTAATGAAAGGACGCATATTTATTTACATTGTATCAGCTATCCTCAAAAATATATACTCGATTTTGATTCGGATAAAAAGGAAGCCCCCAAGATAGATAGAAACGAACTGATAAATATAAAATAATGACAGAAGAAGAAAAGAAGAAAGCTATGGAGACCTTTAATGCTCTCATAGAAGAAGCAAGGAAGAATAACGTCAATATGACGATGGACGAGATTAATGAAGAGATTCGGCTCGCAAGGGCTGAACGAAAGCAAAGAGAAAAAGAAAAGGCAGAGCGCAAATAGTGCCCTGCCTTTCTTATAGTAGCTGTATCTCCTATAATTATTTACACCTTGTTGTATTGCGTATCTCCTATTCACGCATAACATTAAACCTCAATACCGACTACATTATTGTAGATACCCTCTGGCAGTACGCCACCAAAGGCTTTCACGGCGTTACCGATTCCTTTGGCAATCATCGTACCCTCATTACTATCATCAATACCCTCAGATACCAAGAACTTCATAGCCTTCTCCTGTACTGCCATAAGCTCTTTGAGCAGACCGACACACCGCTGAGTAGCATCATTATCAACTGTTACCTCTATCATCATATTCCGATTATCCATTTTTGATTTCTCCTATTCAATTAAAAGTTAGACTGATTGTTTTTAGATTCAAGAGCAGCTCTCTTCTCGCCGTTGATTTCAGCGATAGCATCTTTCACATTAAAGTCGTTGTAATAGAGAGCAAGAATAAAACGCTTGCCACGTTGATTCCATACAAGGTTTACTTTTGTGCCCGTAGAACCATCACCCTTGATATAATTGTAGGTTCGGGTGCTTGCGAGCTGCCATTCACGGAACTTGCCCTTCAAATGCCAAGAACCTGATTGAAAGTATTGAATACCTGCATTGGAAAGCTGCTGATTTAGTGCTCTTGCGCTAATACCGAGGTCATCAGCAACTTGTGTGGTGGTAAGGCAGTCCGTTGATGCAAGTGTATCATCGTAGTACTTTACCTTTGGTGCGGCAATAGTCAATTCCTTCTGCTGAATGCCGATGGTCTGTGCCTGCTGCTCGGTCTGAGCTTCAAGCTCACGAACTCTTTGCTCATTCCGCTTCAATGTCTCATCCGCAATCTTCAAGGCTCGTGCCATGATAGCTTCGGGAGTATCATTGACCGAAGAAGCTATGTAGCCGCCCTTGGTGCGGATTTCGTGAAGGATAGCTTTTACTCCCTTCTTAAACTGCTTGGCGATAGGCTTGCGTGATTGCATAAGCAATTCATAAACACCTTCCTCTGTCAAGAACCACATACTTCCACCACGACTTAACTTTAAATTAAGTCGTTCCTCTTCATCAACGTTAGCAACAGCACGTGACACATTCTTTAAACCGAGCCAATTCTGTACATCATTAGCCCGAAATAATGGGTTTTCAACTGACCCCCATACATCAATCTCCTTATCAAGGAAGGTTGATTTACTAATAATCTTGATTTCTTCCATCTGTGAACTTTTTAGAAGATAATGGCAAACAAAAAGCGGTCGCCATATACGCTGTTCACAGATGGTAGTCCACTCCGAAAGAGCTTCGTTTTATCTTACGTATAGGCGACCGTGTATTATACGGTCTTCGTGAGCATAAAATATGCCCATTCAGACGAATGAGCAATAACCGTGCTCTTATCGGGATAGCCTACTATCATCTGTGAACGCCGCAAAATTAAAAAGAAATCTGCGAACTACCAAATTTTTCTCCAACTATTTTTGATATTAATAGAAATAAATTGGAATTAATAGCATTTAATAGCTTTCATGCTAAGAATCAGCGACTTATTTCTTCATAAGATTGTTGAATAAATAATTTATCGTAGAGCGGAACTCATCTACAGCATCTTTTCTTCTTGATGCCCCGTATGGTGTTTTGGTTCCTGTATAATACACTACGTGCATCATACTATTTTTATAATTATTACTTTCTTTTAAATCAGCGACATACTGATTTTTGCCGCCCTGATGAACGCTAACCACCCATTCTTTATCACCGATTTGTATTGTTCGGCTTTCACCAACTTTTGGAATACCGCCTTTAAGAGCCTGCATCTTTAACTTTTCAATGTTGGCGTTGTAAGCCTTTACATCGACTTCTTTTGCTACATTAGAGCTATTCTCGTTTGTCGTTGCATTAGCAACGCTCTGTGTCCTACTCTGCGCAGCATTATTGCTGCTTATGGTGCGAGTACCACCGCTTGACTTGCTCATATTCTTTGAATTTAAATTATTATTTTATGCAAAGATAATCAATTCTCCTCTTACTTACAATAGGACTAATATATGCTGTGTAAACTTTTAGAAGGGAGCAGCAGCCGAAACCGCCGCCCCCCAAGAGATACAACATATATTAAGATGAAATGAGAATCTAACTCTTATAATATATAATTGGTGGGGCAAAGTTATGCTTATTCTCTACCATAAAGAGCCAAAAACAAAGACACTCAACAACAGTTATCTCAGATAGCTTCTTCTTTGTGTACTTAGAGCAAGCATTCCCATACGAAATCAGATTACGCATATCTTCCCTATCCATACCTTACGCTCCTTTTTTGAATTTCTTAGTACCTTCTTTAGGCTCGCAGAAGCCATCCTCCTCTCGCAAATTATAGAGAGCTTGCGTTTCTTCTGGCATGCTATAAAAAGCCGAGAAACGAGCCTTCTTTGCGTTGATAGGGTCATAGAGAGTTCTTGTTATATCAGACCATACGGCGATAACCTTCTTATCTTTAACGATATTATCACGGAATTTCTCTGCTTCATCGTGCATGATGTCGTACAGACAATTATCCGCTTGCGTGAATGCCATCTTAGCCCGATGATTCTCGTAGCTTGTGGCAATATCAACTCCATACTCCCTTTCTGTAATCTCCATAACGTGTTTATGAGTATCATTAATCTGCTGTACGAGGTTCTGAATCATAATGACATACGAGCAGAGATAAGGGTTATACTTGCATTTAAGATTGCGAAGCTTATCTTCAATCATCTTTCGTAACTTCTCAACCTTATCCTTAATCAAATCCCACAGATAAGTAGAATACTCATTATAGTAATCCTCATCCATGTGTCGCTCATACAACTTCATCGTATCATGGATGGATTTCTGACAATCGGTAAAATGCCTTTTAAGATTGAACTTAAACACCTTCTTCTTATCAAAAATCTCCTTAGAGATAAAAAGGAAGCAGTCAGCCAAGATAAACTCCATATAGCAGCTTTGACAGAGAGTAGAATAAGCGTAATCAAGGGCTTTCTGAATCTGCTCGTTATCAATACCGCTCGGCACATAGATAACGGCTTTGTAGCCCGAAACATCCGTTTCTACATACCTTCCCTTATCCATCTTGCAACCATTATGATTGCCTAGCAAAATAGGTGCTTCCATACTCTACTCCTCCTTATCTCCATTACCTTGAATGAGGCAAGCAAATACGCCTACGCTCACAATAACCACCATAAAAATAACAAATCCCATACCTTATCCCTCCTTCTCTTTTAAGAACCGCACAAGGCAGTTGTAATTCTGACTAAGGCAGTTGAGAATCTTAATTTGCTCACTACGTGCCAAATCCTCGAACTGTACCACTTTATCATTCTTATCCTTTATAGTCATACCACAAAGGTCGCCACCGAGTTCAAGTGTGACTGTCAGACTAATATCTTTCTTATCCATATACTATACACTAATTAAATGATTGTATTTTTTGAAATTTCCTTCTCTTTATTATATTCAACACGGGCTTGCTTATAGCCTTTCTTATAGCCCTTTACGAATGCTTCAGAACAAACCTTAAACATTGCCTCTGGGCAAGGATAATGGTTACACTTACCACAGGAGCGGTCTCTGCCATTCACTGTGCGAGCTTTTTGGTCTAAACTTACTTTTGCCATAATCAATCAATCTTTAACAACTTCATAACCACGATTAACTAACTCTTGAACTAGCGAATCATCGCTATCGTATGTAATATTCTGTTCCATAAAGGAAACTTGGTCGGCATCGCTCATTCCCTCAAAGAGTTCTTGAACATCAACTGAAACCTTTGTATCTACGTCAAATTTCATAAGCTACAGATTTATGATGATTATACCATTGTCAAGCAATACGCATCCCATAACGAATAGAATTATCAAGAATGCCGTGATGCCTAATCTTTCACTAAGAGTGATAACACCTTCTATCTTTCCGCTTATCGCCCCAACAGCGGTAACGCTGCTGAATGCGATAACCATTGCGCCTATAACGATTAATATTTCTCCTGTTCCCATTTTTCAACCTTCCATTCTTCTGTAATATCCATCTGTTCACGATATTCCTTTACCGCATTGGTAAAGTAAGGAGAGATATTCAAATCCTTAACGAAAGAGGTGATGGTTTCCGTCTGATGATAGTTATCACCTTGTACCCATCCATCATCCTCTTTAACGAAGCAGAAAACGGCAAAACAAGATTTTTGCTCGCCCGTTTCATTATTACATATCTGTTGTCTTCTTGCACAGAACTTCATTGTTCGCTCGTTATTGAATAACTCATAGCCATCACCCGTGCGTTGAGCAAAGGGTACTTCACCCTTTGCTTCTATGATAAACTTCTTTTCTTCAATCTCTTCCATAGTCATTATGTATTAGATACTACTGAATAACTTTCATCTTTGCCGTAAATCACATCTACGTTGAGAAGATTATTAAGTCTGAAACCCATTCTCCAATCAAACCAAAGACAGCCAATCTTTTCAGCAATTCTAATAACAGTATCGGCGTATTTCTTGGAATCACCCTTAAAAGGCTCTGAGCCATAGCAAGAATAGCCATTATCAAAGACTGTCTTGAATACCTTACCCTTAGGTGGTTCATACTTACAGAAATCATCATAAGTAAGTATCTCCCCGTCCACCTCAAAGCAAATCTGCTTATAATCAAGGAAAGAAATAAACCCTTTATCATTGATAGTAAGATTACTTCCTTTAAGAGTATCTAAGGCATCTTCCTCCTCCTCTTTATCAAGAATGCGATAATCAGTAAAGGTTATCTCGCACCCGATTTTCTGCGGAACAAAATCAACGATAGCAATAAGTGGGCTAAAATTGCAATATGAGCCAGATTTTGCCATTCCTTGATTCTTCAAGAATTGTTCACTATCATACTTATTGAGATACACGATAGCCAAAGGAAACTTTTTCCTAAATACTACGTTTAAATCCTTAAATTCTATAAACATAAGCTTAATCAATAAAGTCGTTAAATGTAAGAACCTCAGATGCGCCCTCACGGAAAGGCTTCTTATCACACGCATACCCCATCCAAGAGCCGTAGTCATATACCTTATACATGTGATAACCAGCCTTTATCAACACCTTAAAGGCTGCTTCCATTTCACATCCATGTATTCTAACCATATCCTTATCATTGGCGTGTCCACTAAAGCGTGGATTGCTCAAACTAATACGTCTTGTAGCAGGTCGGCTACCATTATTTGAACCTGAGAAAGGATGAAAAGTACTCCAACAACTCTTAGATAAGAATGCATTACAGATTGCCTGTACGACCTCCTCTCTAACCTCTGTTGGTTGAACATAATCATTTTGTGGTATATTTACCTTGATTTCCATAATTGTATCTCCTATATTTAAACGTTAATTATTTCTTCTTCATACATTCCTTCACTGCGTATTGGCTTTTAAGAAGGCATTGTGTAGCATTCAAGCCTTTCAAAGGAATGAATACCTCTACGATAGCATTCCAACGTCCTCTAAACGTACCCGAACCCTTTGCGTTGGCGATAAAAGAATCAACATCTGATTCACTAACCAAAGCACCTGAGTACTTGGTAATAACCTCGCCTGTGTATTTATTGATAATTGTAATCATTGTCGTATCTCCTATTTTTTAATTTCGGTAAACTCAATTTTACCATTCTCTTTAACCTGTGCGTGCCACTTGTTGGTTCTTACCTTACCATCCCAAAATGAAACAGTAGGAAGTACAACACATTCACCACGCTCTACAAGTCTTTCGTAATAACTTACAACCTCATCCCAACTATTGAAAATATGGGCAAATACCGTAAATCTGAATCGAGCAATTTTCTTTGTTCCCATTGTCGTATCTTTTAATTGTTAAACCATTTATTAATTATTTACACCGCAAAATTAATAATTTCTTTTCAAACTGCCAAATCTTTCTTGTGTTTTTATTAATATTTTAATAGTAATTAATATAAAACCAAAGAAATCCGATATTTTTACACAGAAAACTTATCTTTTATCCATTTTTCGATGGTTAAGATAAACTCATCCAAGGAACGGCAAATGCTGTACTGAAAGCCTAACCGCTCAACATCAGACTGAAATTTGGCTTGCAAATCAGATTGATATCCGCTCTTCGTTTTAACTTCCACAAATAGGACATTTCCATTTGCTATGATAATAAGGTCGGAGAAGCCAGCCAAAACGCCCTCACCCTTCATAATCTTCGCTTCAAGCGCACCTCGTTGTCCTCCGTTAGGGATGGCAGCAATGATGTAGTGAGGGTATTGTAAACGAAACCACTTCACCATTTGAATCTGAATCTGCGATTCAATGTGCCGTGGTTTGCTTCTGCCTTTCTTCTGGCTCTCCTTCTTTAAAAGCTCATCGTACTTCATTATTGCATTTCTTTAGCCTTAATATCCTTAACGAAAAATTCAATCATACGTTCATAATATTCTCTTCTTTCAAGATACTTCGTACAGTTAATCTTTCGCTTACATAAATCCACATTATTTTGAGCCAACAAATACTTATAGATGTAGAGCATCTTCAAATCATCAGTTCTGATAAACGCCAAGGTCTTTTCTTCGTAAGACTTTTTAAGCTGCTTATTGATTTCTTTCAACTCTTCGTTCTTTTTGATAAGACGACAAATAGACCTCTGTAAGCGATAGACAAATATCCACATGGCGATAAACGGCAAGAATAATATCGCCACAGACCAACCATCCTTCACCGCACTATTGATACAGCATCCCATCAGAAAGAATGCACACAGCAGCTCAGTATGAGAGCCGCACCAAGATAAAATCTTCTTCATATTGATATATTATTTATCAGTTTCTAATTTTGATACCTCGCTATTGAAGTACTTACGCATACCTACGTAAATCTTCAACTGACGAGAAAGTTCTTTGTTCTTTCTGAGAAGCTCATCACGCTCAGCAACGACCTTCTTATAATCATCATTATTCAATTCATTGATAGCCTTTTTGAATTGATTGATAACGTTATTACAGAGCACAAGTTTATTACTCTGCTCTTTCACCTTATTCTGTAAACGGCAAAGCTTGATTTGCATCTGTGAGTAATTTTGCAGTACTCGCAATACCACTCTCTCATAAGGCACGTCATTATTGTACTTTGTTTCTTTCATTCTTATTCTCCTTTCTTCTTTTTAGCATTTTCAAATATAGGATATTTCGCTATCTGAGTGATAACGATTTCTTGGGCTTCACGTTGCTCCTTGGTCTTCATCCATAGCAAGCAAGGACGGCGTTCAGGCATAGTAAGAGACGTTATCAGTCCTAACATTTCGTCAAAACTAAGTTCACCGCTACTTTTATAGCCTTGAAAGACCTCGAAGTAGCCATTATTATACTGTTTAATAATTACATCTTCCATATTATAGATATTTTTTAGCCTTATCGTAAATACTGAAAAAATATAATCAAGGCAAAGCTACTTCACCCCTTCTATATTTCTCCCAAAACTCTTTATTGTACTTAAACCCTTTCTTAAACCTATATCCGATAGTATTGCCTTTTTTGAATCTACAGCCATAGTTGTTACCTTCCTTAAATAACATCCTTTTATTACTTGATTTAGACATAATGTAAGCAATCTTTAAAGAGTGTATTTTTTTAGAATGAAGCCATTCATTATCCTTAGATACACCAAGTTGTCGTGCCTTATTCCTTACCTGCCTAAGTTTGCAGCAAAACTCTTCAGCGACCTCCTCATTTGTATGAAAAGGAAAGTATTCCTTGAATCTCTGCTCCTCTTCTTCGCTCCAGTATTTACGATGACCGAGATAACGAATATCTCCGAACTTAGCGACAAATCTAGGTGATGCAGGCTTTGCGCCTTTTTCCTTCAATCGCCGTCGAATGGTTTCATAAGGTATTTCAACCTTCTCGCTGATTTCTGTAATCGTAAGACCTTGTGCGTACAGAGCCAACAATTCATCATCTATAGAATGAGGATATTTCAGCACACAACACCCTTTATTACTTACTCCCATGCCAATGTTTTTAATTGTTCAATACTCTGATAAGAGATTTTACACTTTTTATTCTCGTAGCAACCATCTTTAGCAAGGGCATTCCATAAAGCATTAAGACAGATGCCAATCTTCTCTTTATCGTACTTCAAATAAATCTCTGGGCATGTACGAAAAGGTTCAGGCTTTTTGTCTTTCAGTTGAACCACAACGACCCTCTTTGCCCTTGTTGGTCTATTACTTAATTCTATCATTCATTCACCTCACTTTCTATCTGTTTCTGTGATTCACGGATAAGCAAGTCAAGTACCTTACTAATAACATTCGGATTCTTTATGCTGTAATCACCGATATTAGTAAGGAGTTTCACCTCAACGACCATTCCGTTATTTCGCAGCAGTTTATATTGAGTATTCAACTCTTTAATTTTATCCAACTTATCCATACAAACACTATTTACTATTATACGCAAGCATATACAGCCTACGATGCTCTTTATGAGCATTGTACCAAGCTTTGGCTCTTTCGATGCAAGCTTCACGATGCTTCTTATAGTAGGTCTTGCCGTATTTGCTTCTGCGCATTTTACGTTCTATTTCTGTCATAGTTACTTAATAGAGCGGAAGGAGATACTATAGAATAGACCTCCATCCGCAATTATATATTTCATAGCTTAAAAATCATAAGAATAGCAAGCGGAGCACCCTTCGGGATAATGAGGTTACGAGAGCGTGAACCGAAGTTTGTCTGCTCCTGTATCATTGTCTCGTCATTGATAGAGAGTACGAGCATTACCTCTCCTTTCTCTTCTACATGTGTAGAAATTACATCAGAGTGCTGTAAGCGGTAATCTGATTCCGTAGGAATGCCATAAAGAGCATTTGCTTTGATTGGAACAATCAAGCCACGATAGCCCTCTCTGAGAGTAATACGCATCCTTACGGGGATTCGCCCCTTACGGGCTTCGATATTATTTGGAGCATAGATAGCAAATGAGCCTTCATTGATACCGAAAGGAAGCGGAACACCATCCTTGACATCAAAAGGATACCCATCCTCTTCTTCAAGCTCCACAACTTGTTCCTCACTTTGCTGCTGAGCCGTATTTTCTTGGCTCTGCTGAGCGTTCTCGTTCTCCATAGGCATATTATTGCCATCCAAATTCAAAGGCTGTTCTGCGCCATTTTTCTTAGGTCTTGCCATAATTTACTCCTCCTTCTTTTCCTCGTTAGACTTCTGTTCCTTCTCCTCCTTTGTCTTATGCTCGAAGACATCGTAAACATTGGTTTTGCTGAGACCGATGATTTCGTAGTCTATCATGGTCTTCCCCATCACCTCATCAATGTTACTGATTGCTCGATGCATAGACTTTGCTTGCACGAGATAAGTCACGTTGCTACGCTTCTCCTTATTTGACTTATCATCAATGATGATAAATTGCAATTTCGCCTTGTACCAGCAATCATCATCATCCTTATCAGAGAAGAATACCTCTCTGTATGAAGCCTCTTGCATCGACTTAACCTTAAACTCGCCGCTGATATAAGCAGCCATTTCCTCTGTGATTGCGCTCTCACCTTCCGTGAAGGATAAGGCATCAATCGCATACTTTTCGGTCACAGATTTCTCTGAGCCATCTTCTTGGGTCTTTTGGTAGCGGATTCCTACCTCAAACCAATTACTTTCTCTACTTCTCATATTTCTAATAATCTAAAACTAACTTAAATCCTATATCTAAGAAAGCTCTTACACTAAAAGGGCAAATCGTTCAAATCCTGCGCCTGTGCAAAAGGAGCTTCGCAAGTAGATGCTCCATTCTGAGCTTCAAAGTTTGCAGGTCTCAAGCCACCTAGAATAGGCATCGCCTTCTTCTCCTCATCTGTCATTTTCTCACGAACCTCTTTAGGCAACGACTGCTTAATCATGTGAGTTTCCTCATACTTAGGGTTCTTCAACGCCCAAGCGGTAAGGTCGAGATAAGCAGCCTTCGGACGATTATTTTCATCCGTACTAATGAAGATATTATTCTCTTCAATAGGGATAACCAAGCAGCGAAGCACTTCGGTTCGCCCTGGTATTTGCATAACGCCAGCTCTTTTGAGCTTCAGCAAGTTTAATATTCCGTTATAATCTGTCATATTGTATAAATTTAAAAAACATAGCCCCAAGAGAGGGAATCGAACCCTCGCCAACCTCCGCTTATTAAGAGCTGCTTATTACGGAGTGTCTTCGCATACATTCTTTAACACAGTAGAATAAATAAACTTATATATACACCCACCTTTCTTTAGGATATGATAAGAATATCGGTATCACTACCATACAGCCCACGCACACCCGTGCGATTGGTTTTCCTTGGGATAAAAAGCCCTACCGCCGTAGGGCAAAAACAATAACCATAATTAATATCTATCTAACAAACGACATCTAACTGCCTCACGGCAATATATATCAGAACCTAAATTTAACTTTTCTAAAAGAAAGAGCCGACACCTCACGGCGGCTTAATGGCTCTTGTTATCGACATTTTCTATATTCAATCTTATATGTAGTTATGCGTTTGGAATCAATGTATCATGAATGAAGCTACTCATTGCCAAGTTCTGTGAAAGAATCATTGGCTGGTCGAGCTGAGTTGACTTATACATATCGGTAGCCGCATTGTACAAATCCCAAGCGGTAACCATATTGCGCTCGTAGTAGGCAATCATCATTTTCTCGGTCAAGCGACCAATCTGTGCTTGATTAAGAGGAATGACTTGAAGGTTGCGAATGCCTTTGTATTTCGTTTCAGCAGCAACACGGAGCGAGGTCAGCATACCGATAATGGTAAACATCTCATGTGCCTTAATCTCACGATTCTTCATACGTTCAATCATTTCATCATTGGCATCAATGATGCCTCTTAGATTAGCGAGCCAAGCATCAGCACGTTGAAGAAGCTCATCGAGCTTAAAAGCTCCTCTTCTGCTATTGATGTCTGAGTAGGTAGCAGCGTAATGTTCAGCACTAAGCATACATTGATTGTGACAGATAACTACGTTTCTACCGATACCTAACTGAATACCCTTCTGATGGAATGATACCGCCATATTGGTTGTAATCTCATCATTACCCTCTCCTTTATCAAAGTCACGCAAGCGAATATTACAGAATACTCGGCGAAGGATATGAGCCTCTACAGCTCTATCACCCATCAAAGCTTCCTTCTCAGGCAAACGGGTAACACCTGGAGTATTGCGGTCTTTGTTATTCGCCGCAAAGAGGTCGTAAATCTCAGCCTTATAACCGTGCTTCTCACACAAGTCTTCCACCTGATGAATGAGGTCAAAATGATAGATGCCCTTCAAAGGCTTTCCGTACACATCATTCTCTTTCTCGGTGCGTTCAAGCTGGTCGATTGTCAGAATCTGTACCTTGGATGTCTCAAAATCCAAGAACTGATTCATGTTATCGCTCTTTAACTCTGGCTGCTTTGCAACCGCTACCTCTGCTACTTTTGGCTGTGCCATCAAATTCATTGCCATTGTGTTCATTGTTGTATCTCCTATTTTTTAATACGTTAAACAAAATAATTATTACTATATATACTATTAATCTTCAATATCATTGAGAACCTCCATGTGTTGCGTTTCTCCTACCAACTCAACATTCTGCGAAAGGTTCTTTGTGTTAAGGAATACCCATTTAGGTATGATGCAAAGATTATAGTTGCTATCTAAGGCATCATCCTTGATAATTAGTTTAGACTTAGGTATGAATACTTTAGTCTTACCTTCTTTTCCGTTGAAAAGGAAAATCTGAGCATTCTTTGACTGTTCCATCATCACATCTTTGCGACAACGGAATTTAACCAACGTTGTTACTATCTCCATATTACCTCCCTCTTCTAGTAAGCGAGCCAGATAGTGGCATACGCTAAGATAATTCCACTAGCGACAAGGACTGCTGCCTGTACCGCATTCTTTACATCTTCGATTCTCCAATTACTTGGATTCATCATGTCTTTTTCTTTTTTCATTTTTTTCGTATCTCCTATATTAGTAGCAAGGTGGTTAGCCCTGCCGTTACCTTCCTTAGATTTCGAGTGACTGAACCTTGCGTACAATCATTGAAATATAATTGCTCTCCTTACCACTCTCCTTCATCTTCTCATTGGTTCGCTTATCAACCTCGAAGACAATTCTGCCTAACGTATGCCCGTTGCTACCATTATCAAATGTATGATAATAGTAATCGAGATTAACGTGAATCTCTAAGAAATCATCAGGTGTATCAACCTTATCTCTTATTGCAATACTGCCTTCCAAGTGAATCTCTTTAAAGAGCATTGGCATTGTCTGAAACGATGTACTTACCAACTTCTCATACTCGTTGCCTCTATAATCTTTTTCAACCTTTATAGAAAGCTGAGCGTTGATGCCCAAGCGATGAATGGTTGTCTCAACATCATTGATGATGTAATCTAAGACCTGCTTGCTTAAAATCTCTGTTTTCATTGTCGTATCTCCTATTTTTAATTTATTAATAATTTCTACATTAATTATATGTATCAAAAGCTATTTTATTAACTTTGATACCGCAAAATTAATAACATTTTCTCAGACTGCCAAATTTATTAATAGGTATTTTTAATTAATTAATACTTCTTATTAGTTTTTTAATAGATTTTAAGCGAATATCTCGGATTTTCTTTATAATTTTGCGGCATGAAAAGGGAAGTGCTATTTTCCAAACAAAGAAAAGAATCATATATGCCCAATCAACACAAGTGAAAGGGTTCGATATACAAACCAAGCAGAATGATAGATAGCACCTTTCATCTGTTTGGTTTTTACATTAATATATATAATGATGAAAAGAATAAGAATAGGAATACAGGAAGCTAAGTTTGCTCTGAGCGATAAGAATCGCTTGGATGCCTTCTGTTTGCTTCTTAAAATAAAGCTCTTATTCCGCTCATCAGACCTTAACCTTGTATCATACAATCATTGCGCCAAATTATTGCATATCGACAATAATAAATTGAAGAGACTGCTAGAATATGGTTGCAAGATAGGGTATTTTCGTTTTGAAGAGAAAAACGGAAAGAAGAGATTCATTGCACGCAGCATACATTCAAATGATGGATATAGTTATAAGCTTCGCAAGGATGATTTGAAGAAGATGACATTCCCTGCCCTCAAAAACCTTTTGAGAAGGATTGTCATAGAGAACCAAGTTAGAATGCAAGAGGACGTAATCAATACGCACAATAAGGGGACGAATGGGAAGAATGTGAAGACTATTCGCAAGGCTCTCAAACGTGAAAGTCGTATGTTGAGGAAGAAGTTTAGCGATAACAAAGGTTTATCTTATGACAGAATCAAGGATGTTATCTTTGGTACGATGTATCAAGCATTCAAAGTCACAAATCAGCTTGTAAACAGAGGTATCATCAATAAGCGCACAAGAATCAAAGAAGTAAGGTGCGATGAAAAGGTATGTACCAATAATATGGCTATCACGGATATTGAAGGTTCGGTAATTGTGATAAGCGCAAAAAATAGAAGTGCATTTTCCATTGAATCGAATATCTATCGTATGCAGATGGACGATGCTATATCAATATCTCATCACGGCATGAGAAGAAAGGAGGCAAAAATGTAGTTTATGTAAAATCAAAAATAATAAAATAAGGGTTGATGGCTTTAATTTAATTTATTCCCTTATTGGGGCGACAGCCCCAAAGATAATTAACTAACGGGCGCACGTATGCCCCCACCCGATTATATAATAACAAAGGAGATACGAAATGGAGAAAAATAAAAATTGGCTCGATACTTACCTCACACCAGCAAAAGAACTTGTTGGATATGAGTGCTATGTAAGTTGTGATTACGAAAAAAATTCCGCAAAAGGTCATTTTTCGGTTATCATCATTAAGAACGGAGAAGTTGTGACAAAAGAGAAAAATCACATCTATTGCACTTCAAAGGCAGTCGTTATCGTAGAAGCGATACTGTTTATGATGCAAAAATGCGAGAATGCCGATATTATCACAATACACTCGGAATATTTTAAAAATTACTTTGCCTTTTTCAACGAGGCGAGAAAGGCTAACGCACAAACAAAGAAAAACTATCTGAGCTTATACAAAAGCTTTAGAAAGGATGCGGAAGTTATCTACGACCTCACTACTTGGTATAAGAGAAACGAATATGATGATGAGGTTGAGAAAATGTTAAGTGATAACTAAACTATAGGAGATATGCAAGATGAAAAATGAAACGAAATTAAAGAAACTGATGTCTTTCTTAGACGAAAACGGCATCAAGTACACTACACCTCGAAAGAGAAAAGAGGGAAGTGCTCACCTCTTCATCGTTCAGTACATGATTGCTGTAAAGATAGAGGGTGAAGATGATACATTATTCTTCAATAAGCATAAGAGAGGAAAGCATCCTTTCTTTATCAGAACTTCGGAGACCCCGAAGTTTATTATCGAAAAGATGCAGAATCTGATTACGAGAATGATGTTGATACAACAAAAACATTTCATGGAACAGAAAAAGTAATTATATGGAAAGACTTAATTTTAAGGTAGAGTTTGCCGATAATGGGGTTATTGTCACAGATGATAGCTCTGGCTGTGTAAACGTCTATCAAGAAAAAGAAGACGGCAATTATCACGAATATACGAAGAGAGCTATCAGCGAATCCGTAGCTGAAACCATCGCTCATCTTTTGCTTGATGGCACGGAAAAACTGAAGCAGAAGTCGATTTATAAAATCAAAATTGAGATAAGATAATATGTCATACACAAAGAAAGAAAAGAAGCCCAATACGGCAGTCAAATATGAAGTCCGTGAGTTTATCCACGGCGGCATTGAATATGCAACAGACTGCCCTTTTGGTGAGCGTGGGCGATATACACACGCTCTGCATAAGGTCGGTGCTATCGAATGCAATCTTTGCAAGTATCAGAAGAAAAACAATACAGAAGCAAGGGTTGTAAGATGTATGCATCCATTATTAAAGGAATCAGCAGTTAATAAACCTTTTAAAAAGTAAGAGTTATGATAGAATCAATGAAGATACGTGAAGGGTTGGTGTTTACCTTGCCTATAGAACCAAATCAGGTGATTGTTATAGGTAACAACAATAGAATCTATGTTTACAATATTGAGGAAGGTAAATATGCGATTATCAATGTGTGCCCTCTTAGATTGAAGGTAATTAAGGTTGATAAATCTATTGTAGAATGCAATATTATAGCAGACGAATACAATATTCCATATAAAGAGAATATCCCTATTCAGTTTGAAGAGATTGCCAAAAATGGTACGGCTATCACAGAGGAAAAGGAAGAAATGGTTAATCATCCTAACCATTACGCTTGGTTAAAGGAACTCTGCGGCATAGAGCCGATTGATATTTGCCGCCACCTTGATTTCAACTGCGGCTCGGCTGTTAAGTATCTCTTGCGCAAGGGAAAGAAGGAAATGAATCTTTCCGAGCATGAACAGAGAGTGCAGGATTTGAGCAAAGCAATCTTCTATCTACAAGATGAGATAAAAATGTTAGAAAATCAAAAATAATAAAGATATGAAAGAGTTGATAAAGAAAGAAACCATGACCTCGCTTGAAATTGCCGAGGTTACAGGTAAGCGGCATTCTGATGTTCTTGAAGCTATCAGAAACATGGAAGCTGCTTGGGAAAAAGTAGCCCAACGGAAATTTCCGCTCGGCTCATACAAGGACGCAAACAACCAAGACCGCCCTTGCTACATTCTAAACAAAACCGAGTGCTTGTATGTCGCTACTAAGTTCAATGACGAGGCAAGAGCGAAATTGATTCTTCGTTGGGAAGAACTAGAAATCAAACAATGTGAGCAATATCAAGTGCCACAGTCATTTGCCGAGGCTCTGATGTTGGCTGCAAAACAGCAACAAAAAATTGAAGAACAACAGAAACAACTTGAAGCAAGCTCAAAGGAAATCGTAGAGTTGAACGGCGCTATATCCGAGATGCAACCAAAGGTAACTTATGTAGATAAGATTCTATCAAGCAATGAGACTGTAACGACAACGCAAATTGCACAGGACTACGGTCAGTCAGCAAAGGCGTTCAATGTCTTGCTTCGTAATTTTGGCATTCAACATAAGGTTGGCGGTCAGTGGATATTGTACGCAAAGTACCTTCCTTATGGTTATGTGCAATCTGATACTGTACCTATCGTTCATCGAAACGGAACGAATGGCTCGGTGATGCACACAAAATGGACTCAGAAAGGAAGATTGTTTCTTTACGAGGAGTTGAAGAAGCATGGCAACTTACCTCTCATAGAGCAAAATCAGTAATGAAGATAAGCAAGGCTCTTATCAGACAAATTCGCTGCGACCTCCTTTCGCATACAACCGATGCGGAGAAGGCTGCGGCGAAAATCTGCACTCGATTAGGATATAAGGTAATACCACAGCAGCCGATAGTTACGGGCAAGAAGCTATACTTCGCTGACATATATCTGCCCGAGATAAAGACCATCCTAGAACTCGATGGGGCTTACCATTTTACGAAAGACCAAAAGCGAAAGGATGGTAACCGCTCTTCGGGTATATGGCGGCTCGGATATCATGTAGTAAGATTAAGCAATCACGATGCTAGGAATCCGAAGAAGGTTAAGGCAAAGATAGATTTGATACTACGCAAGGCAAAGTAACCAAGAATATTGGTTATCTTGCCTTTTATTTTTGTTTCTTAATAACTATACATAAATTAAAAGAAAACCGCATAGACCGCAAGAAAATCACCGAAAATAGCATTTGTTTACACAGCTTCTATTATTTACCATTATTTTATTAATAGAAATAGTAATTTTGCAATCGGAAATTATTTATTTATTAACGTTTAAAATAGAATTACTATGACAATAAAGGAAAAAGTGCTTACTTCTGCCAAAACATCATTTGCAAAGTATGGTTTGAAGAAGGATGAACTTTCAAAGCTGGTTGACCTGATTGTTGCAAGTCGTGGTCTAACAGATGAGTCAAAGGACGAGGATGTAACGAGTGCTATCACGGCAGTTGAACCTTATGTTGGTATGATGCAATCATCATTCAATCGTGCGGTCAGCGAGACAACGAAGAAATTCGATGGATGGATTGACCCTAACGACCCTAACCATAAGCCTACTCCACCAGCTCCTCCTACTCCTCCAGTACCTCCAACAGGGCTTACGCAAGAGCAGGTTCAGCAGATGATTGCCGAAGCTACAAAGAGCACTCAGAAAGCTGTTAACGAAGCCGTTGCTGCTGCTATTGCTCCATACAAGGAAAAGGAAGAAAGAGCACGTCTCAATGACCTTTTCGGCAAGAGCGATAAGTTGAAGGATATCCCAGAGCAGTTCCGTTCACGTTATCAGCTCGACAAGGAGGAGAACCTTGAAACTCTCGCACAGCAATGTGCTGATGATTGGACTGCATTGAAGCAGTCGCTTGTTGCAAGCGGCAGTTTCGTTGAAGCTCCTAAGGCGACTTCTCCTGAAGACGAGAGAAATGATTTCATTAAGAGAATGCAAGGCTTTTCAGAGCGTAACGCTCCAAAGGAGTAGGACATTCTAAGGAATTATGTTAAACTCTTAAAAAGAAGAAAATTATGTCAAACAGAGGCTATTTTATGCATAGAACCAAGCCAGAGGATATTAAGGAAGCACTTTGGCTTGAAGAGCAGTGCCTTCGCCGACAGGGTGGTTACGACCTCGACCGCACCAACCTTCCAGCTACATTGAAGTTTGTTGCAAAGGGTACAATTCTCAGATTTGTAATTGGTGGTAAGGCGCAGGTTGTGAAGACTGCAAAGGCTGTAGAGAAGGCTGATAAGGCTGCTACAACCTTAAAGGTTGCTAGCGGTTCTTTATTCCAAATTGGTGATAAGATTGCTGGTGCAACTATCTCGGCGATTGCTTCTAATGATGGTGTAGATACATTGACAGTGTCACCACTCGAGAATGCGGTTGCTAAAGATGCGATTGTATCAGATTATGATAAGACTAAAGATGTACTTCTTGGCTTCTCATACGATACTCTCGATATTAGAGACGCAGATGCTTCTATCGCAGCAACTCCTACCTTACAGGTAATGGAGGTAGAGGAAGATTCGCTCCCTTACCCTATTAATGACGAGATTAAGGCTGGCATCAATGCAAATGGTGTCGCTTTGTTTAAGATTCAGTAACCTTTAAAAGTGGAGATTATAGATTATGAATAGTATTTTGAAAGATTTGCAAGACCCAAAGTCTTTTCAGTCTTACATTGACGAATACATGAAGACTTCCACCTACAAGGCTGAGTGGAAGAACGAGTTGAAGCCTGTCGAATATTGTGCTGCAAAGGTATATCAAGCAAATATGGCAACCTATGCTGCTGCTATGGTCGGTTCTGTAGTCGCTAAGAACGCAGAGCGTCCATTGCATACCATGCCTGATTGGGGTCAGCTTACGGGCTCTATCGGTCGTATCGCTGATGAGTGGGAGCTTGATAACGACTACCTTGACCAGATGCACCTCTTGGAGGGTAAGTACAATGATATGGAGGGACGTGGCAGTTATACACAGTCACAACTCAATACTAAGTACGATGAGCTTATCAAGTACTCATTCAAGCCTTTCGAGTTGGCGGTTATCGCTCCTCACAAGCGTATTGATATGTTGTACTTCGAGGGATTGTTCAAGGGTACTCAGACGGTATCACGTACCAATAACTCTAAGGCTAACGTATCTTACACCTTTGATTTGGGTGTTAAGCAGCTCTCTGCTACCACAAATTGGGGTGAGGAAAACGCAACTCCTATTGAGGATATTAAGAAGTTGAAGGACGAGGCTCGCAAGAAGGGTCGTAAGATTCTGCGTCTTCGTATGTCTGAGAACACATTCTTCGCAATGTGTAAGGCAAAGGAGATTAAGGACACCTTCCGCTTGAACCTTGGTGAGATTACCATCAATCCTGCTGCACCGATGATTAGCGTTGAGCAGATGAATATCTACTTGCGCTCTATTCTCTTTCCAACGATTCAAATTGATGAGGATAAGTTCGTTGAGCTGCCTGATAAGACTGTTTACAACCTTATCCCAGACAACCGAGTTGTTGCGATGTGCGCCGACAAGGTAGCTGTGCCTAAGTGCGCAGAGAGTTTGGAGAAAATCGACCCAGTACCAAATGTTTCTTACTCTACATACGATAACAACCTTGTCGGTTATTGGAGAGATAAGAAGGGTTATCACCTTACCAACGAAATGTGGATGCAACCTGTATTCGATGGTATTGAGGACTTCTTTATCTTGAAGGTTGGTGCTTAAAGCACTGACCCTCAGTTATGAATATATTGATTTAATAAGTGAAACTTCATAAGATAACAAGATTAGCATGACAATTTCAGAAGCAATATCAAGTGAGATTCAGCCTTTCTCTACCTCAGATGAGACTTTGGAGAAGATGTTTATTGATGCTGCTGATAAGTTCAGTATCACGGCATCTGTAGCTGATGAATACTCTGTAGCGGTAAAGAAACCCGTAGCCTATGCGGCTATGCGTATCCTCTACAAGATGAATCCATTATCAAGTGAGAATGTTGGCAGTATCTCTCAGAGTTACAAGAACGACAAGAATCTCATTGATAAGATGATTAAATCTATTGCAAAGGATGCTGGATTGGATGCTGACCTTGTTATTGATAGTACTTCTGATGATTATTGGGTTCAGAGTGTGAAGGTATGGTAATCAAATAGATAGCGTATGAACTTTGAAGATATTCTTAAAGTGAAAGGTGCTTCGCAAGGAGGCTTTGATGAGGACGGAAACCCTATTGAACAGCCCGAAGGAGAATGGCAAACCTTTGGAAAGTGCGTTATTTTGCCTAATTCGCAGGCGAAGATTATCACTCTGGTAGACGGGCAGCAGTACGTGTATTCATACGAAATCTATGCTCCTCTCTCAAAAGCAAAATACCCTCTCATACCGAAGGAAGGCGAAAAGGTTTGGATAACCAAGAAAGATGGCACGATTGATAAGAAAATGGAGGTTAAAGGCTTCGTAACCTTAAAGAAACGCTATCTTAGAATTTGGCTCTAATAGGCGGCAATATGGCAAAGGTTGAATTACAAATCAAAGGTCGTGAAGCCTTACAGAAAAGGCTGAACGAAAAGAGGCAGCAGATTATCAGCTACCTTAATATGCGTTTGATGCAACTTGCTGAAGAAGCGGTCACCTATTCTAAAAATAATAAAGGTTATCAAGACCGAACTGCAAATTTAAAGAACTCAATTTCTTTCGCTCTCTATCTTGATGGGCAACTCATCACCTCGGCAGTTGGTAAGATTCCAAAGGCAGAAGAAGCGGAAGGAGGACAGGAAGGCGTAAGTGCTGCACTCAGTGAGTATGCACAGAAAGAAGGGGTAGTAGCACCCAAAGGGTACTCTCTCGTTATTGTGGCTGGCATGAACTACGGCAAATATGTAGAGGATAAAGGCTACAACGTCTTACACCTTACAAAGTATTTCCTTCGTGACGAAATGAAGAAGATTTTTGAAGAAGTAGCTGAAATGATTAAAAGCGATAGTTAGATATGATACTCGGAGATAAAGCGGTAACGGCATTATTTAAGTATCTCAATGAAAATATTGAGAGCATAGGCATAAAGAAAGGGCGTATCTTTAAATATGAGATACCCGAGAAGTTGGCTATTGGTGATTATATCGCCATCAATCATCTTCCCTTTGTGTATAGTGATGCCATTAATGAAGGTGTAGTGAATCTGAATATTCATTGCCATAAGACCTTATCTAACTTACCTAACACAAAGAAACTCTCTGATTACTCAGAAAAGATTCTTTCTCTGTTTGGTGATGGTACTTATCTTGGTGGCTGCTACTTCGATTTCTACTCTATCTCTCGCCCAACTCGTGATAGTGATAACACTTATTACGTCAATATGAAATTTAATGTAACGTACAATAATTTAAAAGAATAAAACTATGGCAAAGAATGGTGTATATGGCTTGGAAAGCTTCAGTTTTGCCGATTGTGTCGAAAATGGTGGCTATCCTACCAAATGGAGCGATAAGATTAAGGCTATCGTATCTGGTGGTTTGAGTTTTAACGACCAGGCAGCACAGACATCGGATGTAGAGGTTGAGGATTCAGAAGACCCTTACGCAGTGCTGACTACATCAGCAGCAACAAAGGGCTTCACCTTGCAGACATACGATTTCTCAGAAGATAACTTCACGAAGCTTCTTGGTTATATAAAGGATGCTGGTACTGGTGGTAAGGATGGTTGGTTGAATGAGCTTCCACAAGAAACCGAGATTTACAAGGCTGTACAGATTGTGACAAAAGATTTGGATGATATTCCTTCTCGTACCTTCCAGTGGTCTAAGATGAAACTTACAATCACTCGCAGTGGTTCTATCGGTAAGAGTGGACTTCCTAATCTTAACATTGAGTTCCGTCAGATGGCGGTATTCGATGAAAAGGGTGACAAGAAGAGCGGTCATCGCAATATCCTCACAAAGGATATTAGTGCTGCGGCTACTGAAAAGTAAGTAAAGCTTTTATTTTTTATATGATTTAAAATTAAACTTCAAAAGGCGGTGAGGTAAGGGAACTTTCCCAAGCCGCACCGCTTTTTATATTATTAAACATATTTTGATATGAAAACATCAGATAAGGAAAAAGTAGCAAAGACACTTTCCGAGGCATCTGTAAAGATTAAGGTTGGTATGTTTCGCTTTAAAGTGAAGCCACTTACCTTTATGCAGATTTATGAAATGGGTGTATTCGGTAACTCTATCAAAGAACCAACATGGAAGGAAGGCGATATGATGAATATCATCCCTCTTTTGTTTGAGCACTCAGAGACAGCTCGTTTAATGAGCGAGATTTTTATCGTGTGCGCCTTTCGCAAGAAGTGGGCACGCAAAGTATGGGGGCGATATATACGCAAGCACCTTGATATTATGGCATTCAATGAGCTTGTGAAGTTTATAAGTGGTTCTTTCAATGCAAATTTTTTCTTAACCTCTATAACTTTCCTGACCCAGACGAAGATAATGACGGAGCCGAAAACGACTCCCCGTGGGCAACAATCGGAGCAGTAATGAAGTACTTTCGTATGAGTTACGAGGAGGTCGTATTTAATCGCTCATACCTTAATATTATTCTGCTTAACCGCTCGATTCCGTCCTTCAATACAAATACCAAGGATGAACCTAGAAAAGGCAGCAGACAGCAAAAAAAGCCACAAAAAGAGTATCATAAGATAGATAAGCCAATCTCTGCTAATGATTTCTTTATGGGCTTTATGTAATAATCACATAAATAAGCAAACAATATGGCAGCAGCAGATGAAATACTTGGAATCAGCGGACAGATGGATATTTCCGATATTCAAGCATCACTTGATAAGCTTTGTGATGGTTTGAACCGTGTCGGCGTTGATACAGAAGCCTTATCTCAGAGAATGAATAAGGCACTTAACGATGTGGCGCAATCCGATGAAGACCTTGCGACAAAGACCACCAAGGCTATGCAGGTTCTCAAATCTGCTATGGATGAAGCTACGAAGGGGATTCAGTTAGTACCCGAAATGATTGATACTGCTAATAAACGAGTAGAAACCATTGAAGGTACTATCGGTAAACTTAACGAGCAGTTAGCTAAGACGGAAAAAGGCTCAGAGGCATTCGGTTCACTTACTAAGCAGATTGATGCTCAAAAGCATTCTTTGGAATTGGCGAAAGGTGATGTGAAAGACCTAGTTGAATCTTATGATGGTGTTAGAAACTCTATCTCTCAGGTAAATGGTGCGTATCAGGCATTAAGTGCTTTCTCCGTAGCAAGCACAAGCGCAAATAGTGTTCAATCCGCAACGAATATTGCTGTAGGGGCTACGGCTACAACGGCAGCAACCGCTACATCAGCAGAAGCAGCGGCACACGTAGCTAATGCCGAGGCAGCAACACAGAATGCCGAAGCCGAGAATCAGAATGTAGAAGCAACCAAACATCTGACAGAAGCCTTGCAGCAGTATATTTCCGTTGCTTCTGGTCGTGCCGAGATTGAGCGAATGCAATCAGAGAGCGCAAAGGAGCTGAAAGCGGATATGAAGTTGTACGAGAAGGCTATTGAAGATATTCAGAATAAACTTGGTACAACCGACTTTGCTAAAAATATCGAGGAAGCAACAAAGAAGATTGAAGTACAGAAATCAAAGATTGAGGGTTATAAAAATGCCATTAACAATCTTACTGCTGCGGATAACGAAACAGGAAATGGTGCTAACTACTATAATAATCTTATAGAGAAAGCACTGTCAAATATTGATGCCCTTCAATCAAAAATCAATGATTGGCAAACGGAACAGCAGCGACTTAATGCAGACCTTCAGCAATACAATGCTCTTCTCGAAGCTGCGAATAAGATTCAAGGCGGTTCAACTATCGTTCAGTCTGATGCAACATCAACTGTTAAAATCAATGTTGAGGACACATCATTATCAGAACTGACTTCTAAGCTTGATGAGAGTAAGCAGAAATTGCAAGATTTGGAAGCAGAAGTTTCTAAGATGGATGGTAAGCCGCTTGGGGATAAGCAGAAAGAAGATTTACAGAAACTACAGTCTGAGATTGAAAAGACAAAGAATAATATATCTGTATTGCAAGAGGCTATCCGTGAGAAAAACGAAGAGACTTTTATCGGTAGATTGCGCAATCAGATTTCCGATTTCGGGCAGAAAATTTCCGATTTCGGACAGAGCATAAAAGACAAAATCACTCAACCTATTGATGAGCTGAAAGCAAAAGTAAGCGGTTCTTCCATCGGTCAGCGTTTTAGTGAGGAGTTCGCACAAGCAAAGTCTGGTCTAAGTGATTTTAAAGACGGTATCATCAATGTAATGACTGCCAATGGTAAGTTGCAAGGTGAGATTGGTAAGGTCGGTGAAGCTTTCAAGGCTCTTGGTATTCCCGTAACGGGGTCTCTTACTGCCATCAAGTCTGTAACAAAGGCTCTATGGGGAATGTGTGCAACACCTGTGGGTGCGGTAATTGCTGCAATCGCTCTTGCTTTCAAGGCGGTGCATACATGGATGACTAAATCCGCAGAGGGTCAAAAGGTCTATACAAAGCTGATGGCTTACTTTGGTTCTCTTGCTAAGTCTATCACAGATATTGTGATTATCTTCGGAGAATACTTGTATAAGTGCTTCACAAAGCCAAACGCTCCCCTTCGTGACTTCGGTAATAACTTCGTAAAGACGTTCAAAACTGCCGTGAAAGCAGCGGTAAATCTTATTGGAGGTCTCGGAACTACCATTAAAGGTGTATTAAATATGGACTGGGACACCTTTACTGCTGGTCTTAAAAAGACTTGGGATGGAATTAAGGGTGCTGGTGAAACTGTTATTGATGTATTCAAAACACAAGTATCAGGTGTTATTGGCGCAACAAAGACTATCTATGATGCTTTTACCAATGAAGATTTATCAAAGAAGTTAGGAGCGGCATTCAATGGAATACTTACAAAGGCAGAGCAAGCGGCTTCCCTTGCAGGTAAGATTCAAGAAACGCAAATCGCTATCAATAAGAATAAGGAAACTCAGCTCAAACTTGATGGAAAAATTGCCGAGGTAAGAAATAAAATATATACCTTACAAGGAAAGGAGAAAATCGCTGCCATTGAAGAGGCAAAAGCTCTTGTTAAGCAGAAATACGATTTTCAGATAAAGCAGCAGCAACAGCTCGTTGAATTACATGAGAAGCAAGCTAAATTGCATACTCAATCTTTGAAGGATATTGCCGCAGAGCGTGAACTTAGAATGCAGGTACTGAGAACGCAAGTTCAGCAGAATAGTGAACAGAGAATGCTTATCAGACAAGAGGAAGCAGCAAAACGTTCTCTTGCAAATAAAAGTAAGACCGATGCAAAGAAGGATGCTACTCAGCAAAAGCAGATTAATTCAGCAGAGGGGAAGCTTGATGATGTTATCTATAAGAATGCTTATGAGAGAGCAAAAGCTTGGCAATCTTTGGAACAGGAAGTAACCAATGCAAAGATTAAAGCGATGAAAGAAGGCGAAGAGAAGGTCATTGCCGAGCGCAAAAGAGAGCTATCCAAAGAAATTGAGCAGATTGAAGAGCGAAAGAATGCAGCTATCAAGGCAGAGCATGACCGACAGAAAGCAGAATTTGACGCACAGCAGTCTGTTATCAAGGCAAAGGGTGGCAAGGCTGAGACTTGGGATGATAAGAAACATCTTGATTCAAAGAATATTAAGAAGATTACCGAGCAGTACACCATCATTGAACAGAAGACTGTAGAATCATATAATAATGAGATTTATGCTGATGAATTAAAATCATATCGTGAATACCTGAAGGCGTATGGCAATCTCGAGCAGCAAAAGCTCGCCATCGTTGAGGAATATAATGAGAAAATCAAAGAAGCAAGAGCAAAGGGTAATCTTTTCGAGGAAGCAAAGTTGAAAACTGACCTTGAAGAGCAGCTAAAGAAGCTTAATTTCAATGATTTCAAGGATTCTATCAACTGGGATTCTGTTTTCTCTGATATGGGGAGATTGAGCAAATCTTATCTCGAAGACCTAAGAAAAAAGCTCAAAGACCTTCTCGGTTCGGGTACTCTTGACATTGATGATATGAAGGTTGTGTCTGAACAGATTGGTAAGATTGATGATGCTATTTCTGAACAGACTGATAAATGGGGTTGGTCTAACGAGAAGGTGCGTGAATATAATCGGCTCTTGCAAGAGGCTGCTGACGCACAAGAGAGGCTAAATCTTGCACAAGGCAAACTTGATAAAGAACAGAGGTCAAACGAAAACCTTAAAGAGTATATCCAGTATATATTCAGAAGTAAGGGCGTTGATGTTCAAACGGGTGATATAAATTCACAAAATAAAGAAAATCTCTTAGGAAATAAGAGCCTTTTCAGTGAAGCAGAACTATCTAAGTTGAAAGGTCTGTTTGATGAGTTAGCCGTTTCTGAGGTAAAGGTCGGTAAGGCAACAAAGGACGTAAAGAAGGCACAAGAAGATGCAAGTATATCACAAGATAAGTCAAGAAAGTCAATTAAGGAGATTGCTACTGAATGGGCAGAAGGCATCGGTAATGTTGCGAAGAAACTAAAAGAGGCAAGCGAATTGATTGATGCTCTTGGATTCGGTGATTCAGACCTTGGAAAGAAGCTTAAAAGTGGTGCAGATGCCTTTAATAAGGGTTCGCAAGCGGTATCAGACTTTGCTACGGGCAACTATATCGGGGCAGCTATTAACGGCGTAGGGGCTATCAAATCGCTTGGTAGTGCTCTTGGTATCGGCAATGGCAGTAATGCGAAGGAAGTTGCGGAGACTACCAATCGCCTAACAGAATCCAATGAGCGATTACAATATTCTATTGAGCAGTTGAAGAGTTCGATTGATAAGACTTCGGGAATGAGTGCTGTCAGCAATTATCAAAAAGCCTATGATGCACAGAAACAAATCAATAAGCAGAGTATGGAAATCCTTCAATCGCAGATGGGTTACCACGGCTCGCATCACTCTAATGCTTATTATTGGAATCTGTCAGCACAGGACTATGCGGCTATCAATCGCACGTTAGCACAGCAGTCAGCGGTCAGAGGAGGCTATATTAATTCTACGATAAACAAGGTAAGTTCTTTGGAGGATATTTATAAGCTCACCCCAGAGCAGATGAAGGATATTCGCACATACAACCAAGATGTATGGAAGAATATGACCGACCAGGGTAAATACGACAAAACTGAATATTGGGAGAATTATACCGACCTTGCCGAGAAGCTTGAAGAGCTGACTGATAAAATCAATCAGAATCTTACGCAGACAACCTTCGATTCGTTAAAGGACAACTTTATTAGCAATCTTATGGATATGAGTAAATCGGCGCAAGATTTCGCAAATGATTTCACAACGATGCTTAATAAGTCTATGCTTAACTTTGCCGTTGATGACCTTGCTAATAAGAGACTTAAAGCCCTTTATGAAAAATGGGCAGATAAGATGAAGCAAGGACAGCTCTCTAATGACGATTTGGATATACTTAAAAAAGAGTATGATAACATCGTTGATGAAGGTTTGAAGATAAGAGATAATATTGCTGCAATAACAGGGTATAAAGAGGCGCAATCTCAGCAGACGGCAACGGGTAAAGGTATCGAGGCTATCACCGCAGACCAAGCAAGCAGCCTTATCGGTATCGGTTATGCGGTGCAAATTGCCCAAGAGCAAGGTAATGAGGTTCGTAAAGCTATCGCCGTTGATGTTTCTTTTTTGCGCATCTATGCCGAACAGACATATAACAATATCTCAGAAATGCGAGATATTCAGTATCAGGGGTTGGAGCAGTTGGAAGCAATTAATAAGAATACTGCACCTATTATATTGATACGTGAGGACATCGCAAGTATGTATAAATTAATGAAGGATAAGTATTAAGTTATGAAGAATGATGCTTTTATAAAATTGGTTGATGAAGCAGATTCAGCTTACGTTGACCTTGATACTTTCGGTATTACATTGGTAAGGGGTTGGCGAGAAGCTCTGCTGACCCCAGCCCCAGTAAAAAGCTATGTAACTAACGATAGTCGATTGGAACATGGACAATCGGTTATCGCTACATCGAAGTATGCAAAGAAAGATAAGCGTGAAGTAAGTATCTCTTTCTTCCTTGAAGGTAGTTCAGAAGAAGATTACTTACAGAAGTATGAGGCTTTCCTTGATAAGATTGCTTATTCAGGTGAATTTTGCTTGAAAGTTCCTCGCCTAAAGAGGGTTTTCAAACTTGTTTACACGCAATGCTCGCAGTTTGGTGATTATGGTCTAAAAAGAGGTAAATTTGTACTCAAATTAACGGAGTATAACCCGAATGATAGAATTAAGTTATGATTAAGATATTTGATATTAACGATAAATTGCTGATGCAAGCAGAAGTAACATCAGCAGCGAAGAGAGAACAGGAAATGTCTAAGTCAGATTACATTTCTCTGTCTTTCTCTGCTGCTGAGAAGGTTATTTTGCCTGCTGGTGCATATATCTATTATACATATAAGATTGATAAGGTAAGAGAGGTCACACGGAAGTTCCTTCTCTTGGAATCGTATGAGCCTACTCAATCAGATGAATGCACTTGGAAGTACACTCCTCAATTCCAGCATCCGAAGATGATTCTATCGAAGACCCCATTCTTTATCTATACTCGTAATTCACAGAATGTAGAGGTAAAGCAAAATGTATGGTCTTTCGTAGGTACTACATCTGCACTTAGTGAGAAAATAAAAGATTTCCTTAACAAGGATTTAATGTTTGGCGAATGCGGATGGAAAGTTATCTTTTCAAATGTAACGGCAAATACTGTCAATGTATCATTCAGCGATAACGATTTTATTTCTGCACTTACAGCAATTACAAATGCTATCGGAGATAACTGCGAATGGCATATTGACTATGATGATGAGATTATCTACATCGGTAAGGTCTTAATCGGCGCAACTCCTGTTGTTTTAGAGGTTGGAAAGAATGTAGGTGTACCAAGTATCAATAATAGCAAAGAAGGCTACTATAACGCTTTCTCTATCTTCGGCGGTACAAGAAATATTACACAAGTAAATAGCAAAGGTGAGAATGTATCATCTGGCGATATTCGTCTGCAATTAGATGAGGGCAATGGTACAATATCAATAGACGGAAAGGAACGCTCCTACTCTATTGATAAGTATTCTACACTTGACCTAAGAGTGGATAAAATAAATGAACCTCTCTTTACGAAGGTACTTGATTTTTCTCAAATTTTCCCTTCGCTCAATACCTATGTATATAATGTGCGTGGGCGAGTTAAGTATGTGCTTGATAATAATAAGAAAATACCTATTTCTTATAATGCTGATGGCTCAGTTAAGGAATACAAGACCTTTACTGTATGGTATATGAAATTGGCTTATCCTACTACAGAAAAAGTAGAAGGAAAGACAATTATCAATACAACAGTTGATGATGGCGTTACTCATTATTGGTATGACTTTGAGGTTACAGATGATTTGCTTATCAAAGGAAAGAATATCGGTTGCTCGTTTGAAGCAAACTTTAATATGGGTGCGCTTTCTACTCCACTTGCAGGTCGTGGCACTAACGGCGATTATGTAGGTTTTGAGCTTATTTATCATAAAGAAGCATCATCCTCGCACACGTCAGACGATGTTAGCAAGGATAATTTCTCTGTTTTAGCTGGTGATTACGAAATTATTTATCAAGAGGATAATGAGGTTATCATACCAACAAACAAAGAAGAAATGCTTATTCCTCGTGGAGAGAGATTGCCTTCTTTGAAGTGTAATATCACAGTTCTCTATAACATTGCAATGGCTGATACAATTTATCATGAGGATGCTCAAAATAGATTGTTAGAGAAATCGAAGGAGGAGATTGTGCGATTACTCTCTGATTTGAATAACTATGAGGTTAAATCATATTCTGATGTATTCTTGGAAGATAACCCTCAACTACAAATCGGTCAGAGTGTAACGTATAAGGACGGACACGGATATGAGCTTGCGACAAGAGTGTTGAAGTTATCGACTAATATTGATTACGACTTTATTCAGTCGATTACAATAGGTAATCAAGTAATTAAGGGTACTATTACGCAGCTCAAAGAAGACGTACAGACAATTATTGCGAGCGGAGGAAGTAGCGGTAACGGAGGTGGATATTCCGTTTCCCAGCTAAGAAAACTCATTGCGAAGTACGGAAGTGATAATTTTATATCTAAGCAGTTCGATGATATTGCTAACGGTACTATCACCTTTCAGAAGATTCAGAAGTTCTTGCAGGGATTGCTTATCGGTAACTCCAACAATGAGAACGGAGGCTCGTGGACTCCAGATGCAGAAGGTCGTTCGCACCTAATCACAGATTACTTGGAGGTAAGAATGAAGGCTATCTTCGAGGAGCTGGTCATCAATAAAACATCCACCATCGGTGGTAAGGTGATAATCTCTCCTGCTGGTGGCGCTGTGGCTCATAAGGTAGAAGAGGTTACTGTGACATATAATAATGTGTCACAGAAGGCTTATCGTTGCTATTTCTTAGCAGAGCAGGAAGGCGATGCCGTGGATAATGATTTCGCTGTTGGCGACCAGGTGCGCTCGGAATCATTCAATGTTCGCAAGGGCACTTATCACAAGGCTGGCAATCACTTCTATTGGCGATTGGTAATCGGTCGTGATGAAGACCCTATAGAGCTTGAAGGAAAGAAATATCATTATATCGACCTCTCTGATACCGATTGCGCTACGGCAAGCGATGTTCCTGCTAAAGGTGATGTGCTCAACCAGTGCGGTAATAGAACCGATGTGGAACGTCAGAACTGCCTTATCTTCTCGGCGGTAGATACCTATTCGCCATCCATTAGCCTCTATCACGGCATCAACAGCTATTCCTTTGCCAATAGGGAGTACGTGGAATATGGTGTGAATAAGCAGAATAACAAGGCTTTCTTCCACGTCTACGGAGATATGTACTTCGGAGACCGACCTACTAGTGCCAATAACTACGAGGGTGAATCCTATGTCAAGTTTGATAGCGAGACGAAGAAAGTAACCATCAAGGGAGACTTGGATATTAAGTCAACCTATGATGGCAAAACCTTGGATAAGTATATCGCAGACAAGAGTTTGGATAAGAATGCCGTTGAGACCATTATCAAGAAATCGGATACGATTACCGACCTTCAAAACCAGATAGACGGAGCTATTGAGACTTGGTTTTATGACGGCGTTCCTACTTTGAAGAATGCTCCAGCCATCAGTTGGAAGACCGATGAGGATAAAGAAACCCATCTTGGCGACCTTTACTACGACAACAAGACGGGCAAGGCATACCGCTTTGCCAAGGATGGCTCTACCTATGAGTGGATTATCATCACAGATACGGAGCTGACCAAGGCACTCAAAGATTCAAGCCAAGCACTCAAAGATGCAGCCGCTGCGGATAAGAAGGCTAATGGAGCGCAAGCTACCGCCAACACCAAGAGACGCATCTTCGGCTCTCAGCCAGTTCCACCATACGATGTGAACGATATGTGGGTGAACGCAACCTATCCGAACGATGGTAGCACTTACAAGAACGAAATCTTGAAGTGTTCCACCGCCAAGGCAGAAGGCAAAAAGTTCGATATTGCCGATTGGAAATTGGCTAGCAAGTATACCGATGACACGAAGGCAGAGGAAGCCAAGAAAGCTGCTGAGAAGGCGCAAGAAGAGATTAAGACGACACAGAGCAACTTGAACGCCCTCGGAACGACTGTTACCGAAAACAAAAAGACGTTCGACAGCTACGTCAAAGATGGCTACCTAGAGCCTTCTGAGATTGCTGCAATGGCGCAGGATTCCAAGCGACTTGAAGATGCTTTCGCAGCTGCCGAGAAGTCGTACAATGAAGTGAAGGGAGCAGAGGTGTTAAAGAGTACAAAAGAACTCACCGACCTTAATACTGCTTTCACTACTCTCTCTACTGCCAAGACGGAACTCGTTACGTATCTCTCAGATATTTCTAAGAGATATAATGAAACTGATACTAACGGCAAGGCTGCTATCGTCTCTGCCGTGGGAACGAAGTTCACCAACTTTCAGTCCGCATACAGCGCATTCTATGACAAACTTGGTTTGGCTAATGCCTATATCACTAGCAAGATATATGGTGACTTGAAGCAGAATATCACAGACCTCGCAGGTTACAAGTATCTCAAGGATGCGCTCGGTCAGACTACAGATATTGACGGTGGTCTTGTAATGACAACGCTCCTTGCGCTGAGAGACGGAGACGGAAACGTTCAGAGCGGTATCAACGGAGCAATAGACCCGAATAGAGGAAAGAAGAGTATCGCAACATGGTGGGGCGGTCAGATGGTGGATAAGGACTATAATAGCGGAAATCTTACCCCTGCAACCTCCCTCATCCGCTTCGATGGCTCGGGTTATCTTGCCAATGGTGCTATCTGGTGGGATGTGAGCGGAAAGGTTCACGCTGACCCTACGTCATTTATCATCAGCGAGAAGAATCTTGGCGCATACCTCACCTTCTTCGAGCCGACTTGGAAGGCAGGAAGTGCAGGAACGAGCGTTGCTGACCTTGTGTCTTTGAAGCCAAACGCTCCATTCACAAAATTGGGTGTTTCGGGCGATGCTACATTCGAGGGCGCAATCTCCTTTCATGGCATCAAGCTCACGTATGATGCAACCAACAAGGCTATCAAGATTGATGGTAATCTCTATGCCACAGGTGGAATAAGCGCATACGGAGCAAGTGATGCCACTAGTGGTGGTGGCGGATTGAATGCAAGCGTAATCAGCTATGCGAGAATCATAGAGGGAAGCTATACGGATGCAGACTTGACTAGTATCCCGAACGCCTATGCTATCAAGGCTCTCAGCAGCCGAATTGACAACATAGCCACAGAACTTGGCGGTCTGAGCCTATCTTGGAATAACATTACGGGTAAACCATCAACGTTTGCACCTAGTGCGCACACCCATAAGTGGGCGGAAATCACTGACCGCATCACGAAGGTAAGCCAGCTTACTAACGATGCTGGGTATCTGACTGCCCATCAGTCTCTCGC
>ENA-OWON01000054-OWON01000054.1-gut-metagenome-genome-assembly--contig:-NODE-54-length-88529-cov-10.922738_pt1 | contig 88529 bp, 70 predicted proteins | sample MGYA00248257_ERZ651798 | MGnify/ENA primary metagenome ERZ651798 (study PRJEB26908, sample SAMEA4031708) | gut metagenome | biome: gut; feature: normal infant; material: stool | place: China | collected 2015... | reverse complement strand
AGCTTGTGGGATCGAAGAAAAAAACGTTATAGTCAATGATCTCTATTTGCAATGGGTCTTGCAGCCGAGTTATGAAACGATTGCGGTATGCGGGGTTTTGATTCTTGCAATTGTACTTTTCTCTGTTGTGGTCATTTATAATATTTTTCAGGTCGGTATTGCCAACAAGATACAGGAGTATGGAAAAATCAAGGCTCTGGGAGCGACAAAAAAGCAGATGAAACAACTGATCTTCAGAGAGGGCATTTTTTTGACAATTTTTTCAATACCGGTTGGATTGCTTTTTGGCTTTCTGATTGCAAAATGCGGTTTTAACTGGCTGGTAGAACAGGGAAACCTTGTATCAACCCAAACTGGCTCTATGGGAGCCCAAAATCAGCAGGTGCCACTGTTTTCCCTGCCTGTTATGCTTCTCTGTATTTTCGTATCATTTCTTACCGTTGCTTTGGCACTGCGTAAACCAATGAAAATTGTTTCACGGATTTCACCTATCGAAGCAACACGGTATTTAGAAAATGCAGAAACACACAAAAAAGGAAAACGAAATGGCAGAAAAAATGTCACCGTGTTTTCTATGGCAATGGCAAATATAACGGGTAATCCAAAAAGAACCATTGGTACCATCCTCACACTGGGGCTTTCCTGCGCATTGTTTGTGATTATCTCTAATTATGTGGGAAATATTGACACGGAGCATGAAGCACGTCTTTCCGTTAATCATGGACAATTTGAACTGCAGCTTGACTATTCTGCTGAGTATGATGAAAGATATCCGGAGAATAATCTGGATACGATTCTGACGGATAATCCATTGAATGATTCGCTGATTGAAGAAATCAAAAGCATTCCGGGAGTGACAGATGTCATGACGAGAGAGATTGTCTCTGTAAATCTGAACGGAACAAGATTTCCGGCTGATATTGTGAGTAAAAAGGATTTTGATTTTATGCGCCAGGACGGGGATATTGGCTCTATGGACTATGATCAGGCGGTAAAGAATGGTGATATTTTCTTTGGCTGGTCAACGTGGATGGAACAAGATGGATATGCTCCGGGTGAATCCATTGCATTTGACTTTGAGAATGGAAGTGGAACCTATACCTATCAGGGAAAGATTGCAGGATCTTTTGTAAGTGCGGACACTTATCTTGTCATTCCGGAAGGTGTATATCGTTCCATGAATCCGAGAGGAACAGCCTATGGCTATCTGTGGGTGGACTGTGATAAAAAAGATGTTGCATCTGTGGAACAGAGTCTGAATGCTTTGATTTCTAATACTTCGCATATAAAAATGGATACCTATCATGCACAGTTACAATCTGCCGAAGTCGCAGCCCGCATGATGAAGCTCGGCTGTTATCTGTTTATGGCGGTTGTGGGACTCATCGGTTTTATGAATATGGCAAACACCATGATTATGAATATTACGACAAAAAAGCAGGAATATGGTGTATTACAGGCTGTAGGTATGACAAATAAACAATTAAATTTATGTCTGCAGTTACAGGGACTGATTTTTACGGTTGGCACCATATGCGTAGCTTTGATCATTGGTCTGCCGCTCGGCTATGCACTTTTTTCCTATGCAAAACATAATGGAATATTTGGAATGAATATCTATCATGTTCCAATCGTACCAATTTTTATTATGATTTTTTTGGTCGGTCTGTTGCAGATTGTACTTTCCTGCGTTTTAAGCAGTAATCTGAAAAAGGAAACGCTGGTAGAAAGAATAAGGTATCAGGGATAGCAAGTAATATGTAATGAACTAGGTCTTAACGAAGAGGAGAAATAGATAATTTCCATTTTGTATGTATGATAAATCTAAACAGTATTTTAACAATATTTCTTGCTGGTTAATTAAATTGAATAAAAATTAAACACTGTTCAATTGAGCAATCTATATGAATCTGATATGCTGAGTATACAAAAGCTTTTGAATTTTTTAGGAGATGAAGCAAATGGATATAGGCGTTGTTATAAAAAAATATAGAAAAGAAGCTGGTATGACGCAGGAGGAGATGGCAAACAGATTAGGCGTGACGACACCGGCTGTAAACAAATGGGAGAATAGTAATTCCAAGCCGGATATTGAACTGCTGGCACCAATTGCAAGACTGCTTGATATTTCACTTGATACATTACTTTCTTTTCATGAAAAACTTTCAGATACTGAAATCGAAGAAATTATCAGGAAGATGGACAGGATGTTTTCAGAAGAAGGCTATGAAAAGACTTATGAATGGGCATTGAGACTTATAAAGGAATATCCGAATTGTAACATGCTTATCTGGCAGACTGCGGTAATGCTTGATGCAAGAAGAATAACGGATAAATGCACGAATCAGGAAAAATATGATAAGCAGATTAACGCATGGTATGAGCTGGCACTACATGATGAGAATGAAGAGATACAGCATCATGCAGCAGAAGAGATTATGTTAAAAGAATTGATTTATACTTAAAAAAGAGGGCGGCAGCATTTTGACTGTCGCCCTTTGGTTATTTATGGATATTTCTTTTCTAATTCTCTTCAATTTTTTTGGCTATATCCAATGGTACTTACTACTAATGAAATTCCGAAAATTATTACTGCAACAATAGCGGCAACTATCATATATGAGTAAGCAGAGTTCAACATTGCAGATATTCCCGGTCCATCTTCAAAATATTTTACAAAGTAAAACATGGGGATTACCACAATCAATCCCATAGTTTGTGCAGAACGAAAACCAAAGCAATAAGTTAATGGCAAGCAAATTCCTGTCCATATCAATGGGATAATAAATGCTGCAACAATCGAAAATAGCCAGATAAACTGGCAAAACAGGACCGGACAGCTGATGTAAAACCATCCGGAATATTCACTACTATTGAAAAATGCACCGACAGTAGATTTTTAGGTGTTTTTGGAGAGAAAACAGTAAATGTTCTGAAAGTCAATTTGATGTTGGACGGTATCCTGTAACGAGTGCTCTCAAAAGATGAGCAAAAGATTTCAGACTTCTGCTCATCTTTATACAATCTTAATTTCAAAACAAACTTACTTACGCCCATTTAATACAAATAAAGATAGAGTAAAGGCAATATAAAAAAGGAATTAAGATTATGGGGATATAGTTATGCAACAGACAAACAGATCAAGACATCGACATATGACATCATTTCAAGTGATTAGTTTAGGGTTTTTATCCGTGATTCTCTTAGGAAGCCTGCTTTTGATGCTGCCGGTTGCTACAAAAAGCGGTCAGTGTACCTCCTTTTTGGATGCTTTGTTTACCGCAACTTCTGCGGTTTGTGTGACTGGACTGGTTGTTAATGATACGGCAACCTACTGGTCTTTATTTGGACAAGGAATTATTTTACTGCTGATTCAAATCGGAGGTATGGGAATTGTTACGATTGCTATTGCGATTGCTGTTGTATCCGGACGCAAAATCGGGTTGATGCAGCGAAGTACCATGCAGGAGGCAATTTCAGCTCCAACGGTGGGCGGCATTGTACGGAGAACGCAATTTATTATCCGGATTACTATTCTTATCGAAATCATTGGTGCGGCTCTTTTAGCCCCTGTTTTTTGTAGGGACTTTGGGTTTTGGAAAGGAATATGGTATTCGCTGTTCCATTCTATTTCTGCTTTTTGCAATGCAGGATTTGATCTAATCGGTATAAGAACTCCTTTTTCCTCGTTGACCTCTTATTCTGTACAGCCGATTGTAAATCTTGTAATTATGGTGCTGATTGTTGCAGGAGGTATTGGATTCCTTACATGGGAGGATATAAAGAATCATAAATGGCATTTCAAAAAATACCGGATGCAAAGCAAGGTGATTTTTATGGTAACAGGACTATTGATATTCTTACCGGCTCTTTACTTTTTTTATTTTGAATTTTCAAATGTGCCTCTTACGGAAAGAGTATGGGTTTCCTTGTTTCAATCCGTTACACCGAGAACTGCAGGATTTAATACAGCAGATTTGACTTTACTCAGTGAAGTTGGGCAAATGCTTATCATTATTCTGATGCTTATCGGTGGCTCTCCCGGTTCCACTGCAGGTGGTATGAAAACGACAACTCTTGCAGTTCTCGTTTCATCGGCATTATCTGTATTTAGGAAAAAGGAACACACCCATTTTTTCGGCAGACAAATTCCAGATGGCACTATCAGAAATGCAGCTACAATTTTTTTGATGTATATCGTTTTATTTCTTGTCGGAGGAATGGTAATTAGCAGCACAGAAGATATTCCACTTATGACCGCTTTGTTTGAGACGGCATCGGCAATTGGAACAGTAGGGTTATCGCTGGGAATAACTCCTGATCTGGGGCTTGTTTCCCATATAATCTTGATTTGCCTGATGTTTTTTGGAAGAGTGGGAGGATTGACCTTGATTTTTGCCACCATTTCTGAAAAAAAGTCTAACGGTTCAAGATATCCTCAGGAAAAAATTACAGTAGGTTAAGGAGAATAAAAAAATGAAATCAATATTACTTATCGGTCTGGGAAGATTCGGACGGCATATTGCTATAAAATTAGATGAATTGCATCATCAGGTGATGGCGGTAGATAAAGAAGATACTCGAGTTGATGCTGTACTTCCCTTTGTAACTAACGCTCAGATTGGGGATGCGACGAATGAGGATTTTTTAAGTTCGCTTGGTGTTGGGAATTTTGATGTTTGTATTGTGGCTATCGGAGATAACTTTCAGAATTCATTGGAAGTAACGTCCCTTTTGAAGGAACTCGGTGCAAGAATGGTGGTGTCTCGTGCCGCTCGTGATGTTCATGCAAAATTTCTTTTACGGAACGGCGCAGATGAAATTGTTTATCCCGAAAGGCAGCTTGCCGATTGGGTTGCGATCCGTTATAGTGCTGATCATATTTTCGATTACATAGAACTAGATGAAGAACATGCAATTTTTGAAATATCTATACCGGGAGAATGGATAGGAAAAACAATCGGTCAGTTGGATATACGAAAAAAATATAACATCAATATTATGGCGCTGAAAACAAATGATATTATGAATTTGAAAATAAGTTCCGATACGCAGTTGTTAAAGGACAGTACCATGCTTGTTCTTGGGGAGACGAAACATATTCAAAAATGTTTTCATATTTAATTTTTGAAAGAAGTTGGTGATATGAAAGACTTTGTTTTACTTATAGTGGTATTAGCAGCATTTATTTATGGTTATTTTCTTATGGAAAAGCTGGATAAATTTCTCGAGGAAAATCAATCCCAAAAACTTATTTGTCGAAAAATTGAGTGATTTTTCGGAGCGTTTTCTGCTTTCGGCTACACGCCCGAATGGAAAAAAAGAAGAAAAGGTGGTATAATCTTTATGCGATTTTAATGTCAGCGTTAAAATACTTTTCTGAAATTTACTTATTATTCTATATAACGTTTTTGTACAAGGAGATGACCGTATGGGTGAAAGCAGACACAATCCGGATCAGTTATTAAAGGCAACCCAAGCTGATGAAGAAAACCGTAATAAAGGACATTTGAAAATCTTTTTCGGATACGCAGCTGGTGTGGGTAAAACCTACGCCATGTTAGAAGCGGCTCATATGGAAAAACAGCAGGGAATTGACGTGGTAGCCGGTTATGTAGAACCCCACGCACGCCCCAAAACAGCAGCTCTTTTGAATGGCTTAGAAGTTCTTCCTACAAGCGAAGTTCTCTATAATGGTATGATACTGAACGAATTCGACATTGACATGGCACTGAAAAGAAAACCACAGCTTATCCTTGTAGATGAACTTGCGCATACGAATGCCGAAGGGTGCCGTCATGCAAAACGGTATCAGGATATTAAGGAACTTTTGAATGCAGGGATCGATGTCTATACGACTGTCAATGTTCAGCATATTGAAAGCCTTTGTGATACAGTTGCATCCATTACGGAAATTGTTGTACGGGAACGCATCCCGGATTCTATTTTTGATAATGCAGATCAGGTTGAATTAATAGATATTGAACCACAGGATTTGATCAACCGTTTGAATACAGAAAATGTATACAGACAGACACAGGAAAAACAGGCAGTAGAAAATTTTTTTACAATAGAAAATTTGACAGCTCTCCGGGAGATTTCACTGCGGCGATGTGCGGATCGGGTGAATATCCTCACAGAAAATACCCGCATAAAAAATCATGGAGATTATCACACAGGCGAACATATTCTTGTATGTCTATCTTCTTCTCCATCCAATGCGAAAATTATCCGTACCGCCGCAAAAATGGCTTCTGCTTTTAAAGGGGAGTTTACGGCTCTATTTGTAGAAACCCCAGATTTTTCGGTGATGAGCGAGGAAAATGTAAAACGCCTGCGTTCAAATATTTGTCTTGCTGAGCAGCTTGGGGCAAAAATAGAAACAGTTTACGGAGAAGATGTTCCGTTTCAAATTGCGGAATTTACTCGTTTGTCCGGTGTGTCAAAGATTGTGATCGGACGTAGTTCGGCTACAAAACGGCATTTGCTCAGCAAACCGACCCTGACAGAAAAATTGATTGATTATGCCCCTAACCTGGATGTGCATATTATTCCGGATACGGTTTCTAATGCGGCAGTGTGTCAGTTAAGAGGGGGCAGGAAAAAGAATCATATCGTATTCTCTGTTACTGATACATTAAAATCTACTTCGATTCTGATTTTATCCAGTTTAGTCGGAATGATTTTCCAGAAATTTGGATTTGACGAAGCAAATATCATTACTGTTTTTGTTTTAGGTGTTCTTGTCACCGCTGTCATCACGAAACATCAGATATACAGCCTAATTTCCTCGATTGTAAGTGTTTTGGTCTTTAATTTCCTGTTTACGGAACCTCAATTTACCTTGCAGGCGTATGATCAGGGTTATCCTGTTACTTTTATTATCATGTTTTTGGCGGCATTTTTAACCGGCTCTCTTGCTATACGGATTAAAAACCAGGCAAAACAGGCGGCACAATCTGCTTACCGTACCAAAGTGTTATTTGATACAAACCAGCTATTGCAACAGGCAAAAGATAAAAATGAAATTGTATCTGCAACTTCAAATCAGCTCATTAAACTCTTGGGAAAAGATATCGTTTTTTATTTAGCTGATGGAGAAGTGTTGGATACGCCGCATATTTTTTCTGTGACGGAGGAAAATTTGGAATCGTGTATTTCCGAAAATGAAAAGGCCGTTGCCGGCTGGGTATTGAAAAACAATAAACGTGCCGGAGCTACAACAGGAACGCTTTCCAATGCAAAATGCCTGTACCTTGCTGTTCGCAGCAATAGTATGGTATATGGAGTTGTTGGAATCGTGATGGGGGAAATACCTCTTGATCCATTTGAAAACAGTATTCTACTGTCCATTCTCGGAGAATGTGCCCTGGCTTTGGAAAATGAGAAAAATGCCCGTGAGAAACAGGAGGCGGCTATCCTTGCAAAAAATGAACAGTTGCGAGCGAACCTGCTGCGTGCTATTTCACATGATTTGAGGACACCGCTGACATCCATTTCCGGTAATGCCAGCAACCTTTTGTCCAATGGCGATTCCTTTGATAATGATACAAAAAAGCAGCTGTACATGGATATTTATGATGATTCCATGTGGCTGATTAACCTTGTAGAAAACCTGCTGGCTGTAACCCGAATTGAAGAAGGACGGTTAAATCTCCGTATAACGGAAGATTTGATGGATGACGTGATCACAGAAGCGTTACATCATATTAACCGAAAGAGTGAAGAACATCATATTTCCGTTGAAAGTAAAGAAGAATTTCTTCTTGCAAAAATGGATGCAAAGCTTATTGTTCAAGTAATCATCAATATTGTTGATAATGCTATCAAATATACACCTAAAAATTCTCATATTGTTATTCGGACAGAAAAGCAGGGAAAACAAGCAATCGTATCTATATCGGATGACGGAAACGGAATTGCTGACGAAATAAAGCCACGGATATTCGACATGTTTTACAGTGGTGCAAATCAAATCGCAGACAGCCGCCGAAGTTTAGGACTTGGATTATCTTTGTGCAAGTCCATTATTAACGCCCACGGCGGAGAACTTACTGTTTCAGATAATCTGCCGCACGGAACAGTATTTACATTTACATTACCGGCAGGGGAGGTCAAAGTATATGAATAAGTCACTAATATTAGTTGTAGAAGATGACACATCTGTCAGAAATTTAATTACAACAACCTTAAAAGCGCATGAATACCGATATCTGACGGCGCCCGATGGTCAATCGGCAATTTTAGAAGCATCTTCACACAATCCTGACATTGTTTTACTTGATTTAGGACTTCCTGATATGGATGGCATTGAGATTATTAAAAAAATCCGTACTTGGTCAAACATGCCAATTATCGTAATCAGTGCTCGCAGTGAAGATACCGATAAAATTGATGCGTTGGATGCTGGTGCAGATGATTATTTAACAAAGCCATTTTCTGTTGAAGAACTGCTTGCCAGACTACGAGTCACGCAAAGAAGGTTATTGATGATGCAAAAAGTATCCCCTGCCGAAGCGGTTGTTTTTGTAAACGGAAAACTTCGTGTAGATTATGCTGCAGGTTGTGCTTATTTGAATGAAGAAGAATTGCATTTAACACCTATTGAATATAAGTTGCTTTGCCTGTTGACAAGAAATATAGGAAAAGTTCTGACCCATACTTTCCTTACGCAAAGCATTTGGGGAAGTAGTTGGGATAATGATGTTGCCTCCCTTCGTGTGTTTATGGCAACACTTCGTAAAAAAATCGAGAAAGAACCGAACTCTCCACAATATATCCAAACACACATTGGTGTTGGGTATCGGATGCTGAAAGTTGATTGAACTTCACAACACCATAGTTAAAGTTGGAATATAAGTTGTAGATTTGTATACGAGACCCGTACGCACGGTTCAATGGGAGGGGCGAGAAAATATATTCTTCCTCTCCTTATTAAATAACTAAATACAGCCGGTAACTTTTGAATTTCCTCTAAGAGGGGGCTGTTTAAGTATCGTTAAGTTTCACTTATATAAGCTAATAGGCAAAATTTAGTAGAATAACACGTAAAAAAGCACTGAAAATCGTTTGCTGACCGATTTATAGTGCTTTTTCTTTGACTACAAAGGAAAAATACAACGAATTTAGGTTTCGCGCAGTTTTGCATTTCATACCATTGCGGAAAGTTGACGGAGTCGAAGAAGTAAACATTAAAAAACTATGGATTTAATCTTAAAATAGACATCCAATTAGTCGGGAAGCCCATCATTCTTATAATCTCCTGATTCGGACAATGCTTTTTCAGACAATGTTTCAACTCATAGTAAAAATCCCGGAAATCTTCTTTATCCAAAAGGTACTTTAAAATAATGACTTCTGAGAAAACATCATTTTTTCCATTCTGATAACGTCCGTTAATCTGTGGAATATGCATCTTTTTATGTATTGAAGTATCCGTAATACTGTCTTTCGTAACATAGTTAAAAAAACGGTCACCGTGTGCACAGGCATTCCGGTGTTTGGTCATGACAGATAAAAAGCTGTGCATGTCCTTTCTGCCGAGATTATTAAAATCGTTGCAGACTTTAATGGGAACCGTTGCTTTCAAATAGTCGAACATATGGGAAAGCTGTCCGACTGTCAGCACCTGAACCATAATCCATAACGGAACATTTTGGTGGTAATTTTTGTAATGAGTAATATAGGCATAATCACTTTTATGAGTAAGATGATAAGAAAGTATATCCGTCAGTTTCTGAATGCCTTTGCGGTTGCTATTGGTAATCAGATAATGAGAAGCCGATAGATACTCCTGTTGATTATCTCCATACGTATCGCAAAAATGATATGCCAGTGAGGATTTCACGCTGTGTTCTGCAATCAGCATATATTTCAGAAAGATACTGCGTAACTGGTGATCAAACTGATACAGGTGGTAAATGTCCTCGAAGGTAGTGTCGTCTATATATTTCCCTGTAGTGGGATTCTTAAAAATATCTTTATAGCCGGAGATGAGAGAAAAATAACTGGTTTTTGTAAGAATGTGTTTGGCATAATCCATATCGTTGATGATGAGATTTTTATCATCTTTAAAAAATGTCAGCAGATTATCGTAGGATTTAAACGGCTTATTCATTCTCTCGCTCCCTTCATTTTTCCTGTAAAATAACGAAAGGCCCCCGCAGGAGCCTTCCGGACTGGAGGCTTCACAAGTTTCTCCAGTACGATCACTAAGCAAATCTTACAATGACTTTTTGGAAAAGTCAAGTAAAAGATGCCTGTAATAGTATATGCAGATTATGGCTCATCATGCTGTGAAGTACGCCATTTCTTTTTCGGTTCATGTTTTCCGCAGTCATCGCAGGTCAAAGGCCAGTTAACCTTCCATTCAAAATATTCATCTCTGGTAATCTCACCGGCTTTCAGTTCATTTTTTCTTATGAGCCATTCTTTCAGAAAATCGTTTAAAATTCCATAGTTAAACCACAGGCAGACCGGCGGACGAGTCGGCCAGTCATCGTTATCGTGATAGTGGACAGTGGTATCATTTATCCGACAACCCCTTTTATTTAGTTATATAATATTTTCTGAATGCTGTATTTTTTTTCTGTACTGCATGGGTGTAATGCCGTATTTCTTTTTAAAGACATTTTGAAAATAAGATTGCGAAGAAAAACATAGGTAGTTTGAAATATCAGATAAACTTTGGGTGCTGTATGTTAAAAGGCTTTTAGCCTCTTCAAGTTTACAGCGGGAGATATATCCCCCCATATTGATGCCTAATTCTTCTTTAAAACGTTTCATGATATATGAGCTGCTGCGATGAACATGATCTGCTACATCCTGAATCGTAAGTGGTTCGTTAGTATGGCTTCGTATATAATTCATACATTTATATACTTCAGAAGAAATCCCGGCTGGAATCTGGGTATCTCCTGCGCGATGGCAAAAATCTTGAATCATTGAGTATTGTAAAGATTTAACAGTCTCAATTGTCTGCAAGCGTTCACATTCCTGAACGTATAAATCCACTAATTGATAAGCTTTTTCTATGTCCAGCCCACCGGGAATCGCACCAAGCATGACAACTTTTGCAATTGTGATGATAAACATATTTTTAGCATGACGAAGGGGCGTATTTGCCAATTTCCCTTCGTCGGGCTGAAATCTGCACTCAGATAGGAATCTGTTTAATTTTTCTACACTTCCTTCTTTAATGCATTGATAAAGCTCCTGTTCGAAATAGTAAGAATTATGCAGATGCTTGTTTTCGAAGTTATTTATAATTTCAGCTACATTCTGCTCTTCACGATGCCTTAAGTTACTTGTATCCTGATGATAAAAATTTTCGGGTATCACATCTTTTTGATTCAGACTCATGTGAACTAAAGCCAGGTGTCTTGAAAACTGTTGGTGCGTAATACGAGGAACAGAACAAAGAAATTCCGTAATAGCCTCTTGATGCTTCAACGAAATTCCATTTTCAAGCATATAAGATTTCACAATTTCTTTTGTGATCGGAATACTGAATACAGGGCCTAAAATCACAAAATAATCTGTACCTTCAATTAAAACTCCACCATATTCGATATCTGGCGAGTAACGATAAAAATTAGGGTTTTGCTCTACCGGGGCCATTTTCCAATGCCGCGCTGTCTGTTCGATGGAACAGTAGCTTCCAATGGTAGAATATACTGCTTCATCTTTTTTTAGGAGACTGACAGGGATATTTGTAACATTAAAGTAGTTTTTGCAGAAATCAATATAGTTCATTGAACAAAATCTCCTCTATTATTTATTATATTTAGTATAGGAGATTTAAAAAAAATTACAATACAAAAATTTACAATTTTAAAATTTATTTTACAATACAAATGAAGAAAGCCTTGTTAGAATCTATATAAAATAAAAAACGCAATGTGGTAAAAGGAGAAAGGAAACATGAGAAAATCAAAACGTGATCTCGGAGTAGATCGAAATGGAGTACCCAAAATGATGCGCAAGCGGGATTATCTTGCTGACATGTCGGGACAGATTGGTATGAATCTGGTCGCAAATGTTATTGGTCAGCTCACTTATTTTTACACAGATAAGGTTGGACTTGCTGTAGGCGGTGTTGGAATTGTCATGCTTATTTCAAAAATTGTAGATGCACTTACGGATCTATGGTTTGGAAATGTGATCGATCATTCCAAAGGCGGGAACAGAAAATACTACCGCTGGCTTCTCAGGCTGATGATTCCTTATGTAATTGTAGTTGTTATGCTGTTTTGTGTTCCGATACAGGCAGGACAGATCCCAGCATTAATTTATGCATGTATAACAAACATTCTTTTGTCTGCAGTTTGTGGAACACTGATCGGTACACCGATGTCCGCAGTTATGGTTGTGAGGACCAATAGTCAGAGTGAACGAGAAAGTATGGGTGTATTTCGTGCAGTGGGAAGCTATGGAGCCGGTATGTTTACAGCAATCGTAACAATCCCATTGACGAATATTTTAGGCGGTACACAAATCGCATGGATTAAATATGGATTTATTATTGCATTAATCGTATTACTTATGCTTTCTATCTGTTATGCAAACGGAAGAAACGCAAAACTTGTTGAAGAAGTGAAAGATGAGACAGAGGAAGACTCAGAAGATGCGGTTCCTTTAAAAGATGCACTGGGCATGCTGTTTAAAAATAAATACTGGATTATTTTAGTTTTGTTTAACGTGATCACACAGATAACAAACTCCATAACAGCTACATCTGGTACATATTATTGTAAATGGATTTTTGGAAATGATAATCTGGTGGCTTTGGCAGGATCTTTTGGATTTTTTGCAACAATTATCGGATTTATTATATCCAAGCCGGTCATTTCTAAATTAGGTGTGAGAAGAACAATAAATCTGGGTGTATTAGGAGCTGCGGCAACAGCAGCACTTAGATGCCTTATTCCAACAAACTTTCCTGTATATATTGTTGCCGGGCTTCTTGGAAGTTTTGTCCAGATACCATTAATGTGTTTATATGGTGTACTGCTGGCAATGGTAGTAGATTACAACGAGTATACTTATAATAATAAATTAGTAGGGGTATCTTCCGGTGCGATAGGTATTGGAACTAAAATTGGAGCAGGTGTTGGTTCTGTTATACTGACAGCTTGTCTGGCGCTTGGTTCCTATGATGCAACGCTGGAAGTTGCAACTACCTCGATGAGATACGCAATTTACGCTTTTTCTAATTATCTTCCACTGATCATTAACTTAGCGTTGTTCTTTTTGTTCCGGCATTTTGACCTGGAAGAAAAAATACCTACTATCCATAAAGAACTTGCAAGAAGGCGTGAAGAAAAACTGAATAAGCAATAATAGTAAAATAAACGGAGAATTTTGAAATGGTTAAATTTTATGCAACAACAGATTCAGAAGTCAGTGAACGTGAAAAGAAAAATCAAACCCTCAGCCGCAATCTTGCGGCTGAGGGAATGGTGCTTCTAGAAAACAATGGAATTCTTCCCATGCATCTGAAAGGCAAAAAAATTGCTTTATTTGGGAGCGGGGCAAGACATACGATCCAGGGAGGAACCGGTTCCGGGGAAGTGAATACCAGAACGGTCAGTACTGTTGAACATGGATTGGAAAATGCAGGAGCCCAAGTTGTGACAAAGGCATGGATGGACCGATATGACAGCATTGTGCTGCAGGAAAAAGAAAAACATATAAATGGACTGAAGGAGCGGTATTCTGATGCGCCTGAGATGGCATTTTGGGCGATGTTTTCTTATAGGAATCCCTTAACCATTCCGTTAGAAGAACAGGATCTGGCTGCCTCTGATGAAAGTATTGCGATTTATGTATTATCGAGAAATTCAGGAGAGGGATCGGATCGAAGAAATGTACCCGGAGATTATCAGATCCATGAAGAGGAAAAAAACCTTCTGCGTACATTATGCGGTTACTATAAGCATGTGATTGTCGTGTTAAATGTCGGAGGAGTAATGGATACCTCTTTCTTACGTACCCAATCTGGTATTGATGCTGTTTTGCTGATGGGGCAGGCAGGCAACTCTGGTGGAGATGCATTGGCAGATGTACTGAGTGGAAAAGTGGCGCCAAGCGGACACTTGACTACTACATGGGCAGAACAATATGAAGACTATCCCAGTGCAGAAACATTTGGATATATGAATGGAAATAGGGATGATGAATATTATACTGAAAATATATACGTAGGATATCGATGGTTTGACTCATTTGGTAAAACGCCTGCATATCCCTTTGGATACGGAAAGACTTATACGAAGTTCGCAGTTGACGTAATGGAAACAGATGTAAAAGATTACAGGGTTTGTATCACGGTCCGGGTAACGAATGTTGGTGACAGATATTCTGGTCGTGAAGTCGTACAGGCATATATATCTGCTCCGGATGGAAGACTAGAAAAACCGTATCAGGAATTGATGTCCTATACAAAGACAAGAGAGCTTCAACCTCAAGAAAGTGAAATTTTAACTCTGGAATTTCCGGTAAAACGTATGGCATCTTATGATGAAAAACGTGCGGCGTGGATCTTGGAAAAAGGAGACTATATTCTTCGTGTGGGAACCCATTCCAGGGCAACAAAAATAGCTGCCATTATACAGCTGGAAAAAGAAAGCTTATGCGAGCAGCTGACAAATGTACTTCCATTGGATTGTAAAATGGAATGTGTTCATGCAGATAGAAACTTGTTCTATTCTTATCCGGAAGAAAAAGCGGAGATCAGAGCTGCAAAAAAAATACATATTGAAGAAATAAAGGAACAAAGCAGTTATGTAGAAGCAGAGCCTTTATCTGTGATGAAAACAGAAAAACAAGAATTATTTTTAACTATGTTAGATGTGCAGGAGGGCAGATGTAAGGTAAGTGATCTGGTCAGACAACTGACAGTGGAAGAAATGACCCTGTTATGTGTAGGAACAGCCAGAGGAGGACAGGAAGAATCCTCTACCATTGGCGCAGCCAGTACAGCATGTCCCGGGGCAGCGGGGGATACGACATCCGAACTGCTTGAAACAAGAGGGGTACGTAACATAATTTTGGCAGACGGGCCTGCAGGGTTAAGACTGTCTCCAAGATTTATCGTGGATCATGAACAAAAAGTAATAAAGCAGGATGCTGCTTTAGGCAGTGGTTTTATGGATGCTGTATTTAAGCCGGAAGAAAAGAAGATTCCGGCGGATGCAGTGACGCATTATCAATATTGTACAGGAATTCCAACAGAGACACTGCTGGCGCAGACATGGGACATAGAAGCTCTTTATACAGCCGGAGATATTATCGGGTCTGAAATGGAAGAATTTGGGATTACATTATGGCTTGCACCGGGAATGAATATACATAGAAACCCATTGTGTGGAAGGAACTTCGAATACTATTCAGAAGATCCGATTGTTTCCGGATTCTGTGCAGCAGCCGAAACGCAAGGGGTGCAAGTACATTCTGGAGTCGGGACTACAATTAAACATTTTGCCTGCAACAACCTGGAAGATAACAGGGCATACAATATCAGCCATGTAACGGAGAGGGCATTGCGTGAGATTTATCTCAGAGGATTTGAAATTGCCGTGAAAGCCTCTCAGCCCATGTCTATTATGTCATCTTATAATTTCATCAATGGGATTCATGCAGCAAATTCCAGAGACCTTCTGACAAAAGTAGCTCGTGAAGAATGGGGCTTTGCAGGAATTGTTATGACTGACTGGGGAACAACTGCAGAAGCTAAGCCGGATTTAGAAGGAAGACTTCCGGTATATGGATGTTCTAATGCAGCCGGCTGTATAAAAGCCGGAAATGATTTGATCATGCCGGGGAGCCAGGAAGATATAGATGAAATACTTAGGTCTGTCGGGGCAGAAAGGGGCAGTGTAAAATATCCTCTTACAGTAGAGGAACTACGTGTATGTGCGGAGCGAATGCTCACCATCATTGCAAAAAGTAACGCATATGGAGAGAATAAGAGCTATACAGAATCGTTGTCATGTATTTCACTTGAACAAGTATAAAAAAGAACGGGGAGTTGTATTCATAAATGCAAGCAATCGAATTAAAAACAGAATATTTAAAAAATCCGATTGCCATAGACATTGAACGGCCAAGATTATCGTGGAAAGTTGAAGGAGAAGCTTTTCAGAGTGCTTATCAGATTATGGCATACACCAATGGGAAAGAGAGTTATAACACGGGTAAAGTAGAAAGCTCTTCTACCTATCATAAATATTCCGGTACTTTGGTGAGTCGGGATCGGATTACATGGAAAGTACGTTTGTGGGATGAAACAGGTGTTTGTGGCCCTTGGAGTGAAGAAGCACATTTTGAAATGGGATTTCTGCAGGAAAGTGACTGGAAGGCAAAATGGATAAATCCGGAACCGGGGAATATGAAAGAAGACAGACAGCCTGCCAGTTATCTGAAAAAAGAGTTTGTAGCTGAAAAATCCGAAAATGCCAGGCTTTATATAACTGCACATGGTGTTTATGATGCATATATTAACGGGATAAGAGTTGGAGAGTTTGTTCTTGCTCCGGGTACCAGTCAATATAATAGGAGACTGCAGTATCAGGTTTATGATGTCAGCAATTTATTAAAACAGGGACTGAATGAAATTGTCATATCGGTTGGAGATGGCTGGTGGCGGGGCGACACAGGCTATGGAGGAGAACGCAACTGTTTTGGAACCGATCTTGCAGTTCTGTGCCAGCTGGAAATAGCGCAAGAAGTAATTTTGATCAGTGACGACAGCTGGTATGCTTCTCAAAATGGAGCAATTGGGCGAAATGATTTGATGCAGGGGGAGCAGTATGATGCAAGAAAGGAAAAAATAAAGGATTGGCATCCTGTTACAGAAGAAAATTTCGGATATGAAACATTAGTCTGCTCAAACAGCTTTGATGTAGTAGAGAGAGAACGATTCACAGGTAAATGGGTCAAAACTCCTAAAAAAGAATCTGTCATTGACTTTGGTCAAAATATAGCCGGTTATGTAGAATTCGGTTTCTATGCACATGAAGGACAGGGTATCACAATCTGCCACGGTGAATGTCTGGATCAGAATGGTAATTTTACCAGAGAAAACTTCCAGGCGCCAAATCATCGTATTGAACAGAGAATAGACTATATCTGTAAAGAAGGATGGAATACTTATAAACCACATAAAGCAATATTTGGCTTCCGGTATATTCAGATTATTACGGATATAGAGATAACAGAGAATGACTTTACTGCAATCGCGGTATATTCGGATATGCAGCAGACTGGAAAATTTGAATGTGGACATTCTGGAATTAACCGGTTGTTTTCCAACGCATTATGGAGCATGAAGGGGAATTTTCTTGAAATACCAACCGACTGCCCCACCAGAGAGAGAACAGGATTTACCGGGGATGCACAGGTCTTTGTTAATACCGGGATGTATTTAATGGATTGCTATCCCGTATATCGGAAATTCTTATCAGAGTTAAGGGCGGTTGAATTAGAAGGCGGATGTATCAGCCAGACGGCACCGGCTGCGAAAGGACATTTATTTGACGGAGCAACAGGCTGGAGTGATGCTATTGATCTGATTCCATGGCGTATGTATCTGCGTTATGATAATCCGGAAATTTTAGAAGAAAATTATAAGAAAATTAAAGAATGGATAGAATTCTCACTATCCAGGGCAAAAAAAGATAATCCTGGAAGGGTAAAAGAACGTGAAGAACAGTATAGCGCATATTTATTAGATACAGGATGGCATTGGGGAGAATGGATTGAACCGGATTGGAATGGATTTATTAAAACGGAAGATCCCGGAGGGGCATATTTACAAGATATTTATAACCATGGAGCGCCGGAAGTGTGTACGGCACATTTATCTTATGGCTGCTATATTGCATCTCAAATCGCAGATATTTTGGGGAAAAAGGCTGAGGCAGAATACTTTTACGAAATGCGTCGTCTGACAAAATTGGCATATCGGGAAACATGTGTGGAAAATGGCTGTATGAAAAATAAAAGACAATGTGATTATGTTCACGCAATCATGTTTGATATGTTATCGGAGAAGGAAAAAAAGAATGCATGTGATGAACTAAACCAGATGATCGTTGAAGATGATTACCATTTGAATACGGGATTTTTAAGCACTTACGAACTTTTACGTGTCTTGACCGATTATGGACATGCAGATACAGCATGGAATTTAATGCTTCAAGATACATGTCCCGGGTGGCTGTATCAGCTGCAATTTGACGCAACAACAATCTGGGAAGACTGGAAAGGTATGGAGAGGGGGAAAGCGCCTAAAGATTCTATGAATCATTATTCCTTTGGAACCTTTGCAGGATGGCTGATGGATCGTGCGGCCGGAATCATCATTGACAGAAGAAAAATACAGATCCATCCATATCCGGATAGACGTATAGGACATGTAAAGGCATCATATGACTCACCATATGGAGAAATTTATTCTTCCTGGGAGTTTGTCAATGAATTGCTTAAGATGGAGATAAGGATACCACCAAATACTGAAGCCGAAGTGTTTGTTCCGGATGGCCGGTGTTTTTCTGTGGGACCGGGCCGGTATACATATGAAGCAAGGATATAGGAAGTCTTTTTAACAATATGGCAGAAGGGGTTAGAAAATGAGTGAAAAATATTTAGATACAACATTAAAGCCGGAGCTGCGGGCACAGGCACTTCTGGAAGAATTAAGTTTGGAAGAAAAAATGGCACAAATCAATGGTGTATTTCCATTTGATGAAGATTATAACGATTTTGAGTCAATTTCTGACAGAGTACCGCATGGGATTGGAGAAGTAAGCACTCTAGAAATGCGCCGTATGGAAACATTGGAAGAAGTGGCCGCATGGCAGAAGAAAGTACAGGAAATTGTAATGAAAAATAGTAAACATCATATACCGGCTATTTTCCATATGGAGGGACTCTGCGGAGCATTTATTCAGGATTCTATCAGTTTTCCGGCAGGAGTTGGACGTGGTGCGGGATTTCATCCGGAACTCGAAGAGAAAATTGCGGAAATTGTCAGCAGACAGGAGGCAGCCTGTGGGATTACACATATACTGGCACCTGTTTTAGATATTTCCCGGGATTCACGTATGGGACGCCAGGGAGAAACATATGGAGAAGATCCGACTCTTGCATCTGCTTTGGGGGCAGCTTATACCAGAGGAATCCAAAAGAACGAAACAGCAGGGCGAAAAACGGAGAGCGTTGCCAAGCATTTTTTAGCCTTCCATAATTCTAACGGAGGAATTCATGGAGCAGTCAGCGATACACCGCCGAGACTTCTGGAAGAAATATATGGGAAGCCATTTCAGGCATGTATCCGTGAGTCTAATTTACTGGGGATTATGCCATGCTATTGTACGATCAATGGAGAACCGGCATCTGCTTCTCATAAAATTTTGACAGAGCTTCTTCGAAAAGAGATGGGATTTACAGGGCTTTGTTTTAGTGATTATGGAGCAGTGGGAAATACCCATGGTTCGCAGCATGTGGGGGAAACTTTTCAAGAAGCGGGATTGATGTGTCTAAAGGCCGGCATGGATATAGAATTGCCAAAACCAGAAGGATTTGGAGAAAAATTACAAGAATTATTTCGTGAAGGAAAAGCAGACATTCATGTACTTGATCAGGCGGTACAGCGTGTATTGACTGCAAAGTTTCGTATGGGATTGTTTGAGAACCCGTATTCTCTTCAGGGAGAGGAATTAAAGCGTGTATTTATAAATCCTGCTGATAGAGAAGTATCTTTACAGTCTGCGAAGGAATCTTTGGTTCTATTGAAAAATAATGGTATTCTTCCGATAAAAGACAGCATTAAAAAAATTGCGGTCATTGGGCCTCATGCAGATTATGCCAGAAAATTTTTCGGTGGATATACACATATGTGCATGATGGAATCTACTTATGCGATAGCAAACTCTATTGCAGGAGTCAGCGGCATGAGAAATATTGATCAAAAAGATATCGTAACAGTTCCGGGAACCAACATACAGTCCGATGAAACAGAAGAATTTGACGCTATTTTAAGAAGGCAAAAACCTCAATGCAGAAGCCTTTTAGAAGAACTGAGAGCAAAGCTGCCGGGAAAGGAAATTCACTATTCCTATGGGTATTACATTGCAGGAGAGGATCAAACTTATTTTGATGAAGCTATAAAATTAGTAGAAGAGGCAGACTTAGTCATTCTGACATTAGGTGGAAAACACGGAACCTGCTCAATGGCATCTATGGGAGAAGGAGTTGACGCTAGCAATATAAATCTGCCAAAAGGACAGGATTTATTCATTCAAAAGGCTGCGGAATTAGGAAAGCCTATGGTTGGCGTGCATATTGACGGAAGACCGATCTCCAGTGATGTAGCAGATCAGTACTTAGACGCGATTCTTGAAGCATGGAGTCCGTCAGAAACGGGTGCAGAAGCTATTGTTAGTGCTCTTATTGGAGAATACAATCCTGGCGGAAAAATGCCGGTTACTACAGCATATCATTCAGGGCAGATCCCTATTTATTACAATCATCAATATAATTCCTGCTGGCATCAAGTTGGCAGCATTGGATTTGCAAATTATGTAGATTTGCCACATACACCAAGATACTGTTTCGGGCATGGTTTGTCTTACACAGAATTTAAGTATTCAAACTTAAAAATTTCAAAAAAAGAGGTAGCTCCATTTGAAACACTTCAGATACAGATGGACATAGAAAATACGGGAATGCAGAAAGGCGATGAAGTAATTCAGTTGTATATAGGCGATGTATATGCAAGTCTGGCAAGACCTGTAAAAGAGCTTGCTGGGTTCAAACGGGTTACTTTAGAACCTAAAGAGAAGAAAACAGTTATATTTGAAATCAAAGCAAGTCAAATGGCATTTTTAGATTCAGATATGCGGTGGAAAGTAGAAAAAGGAGTTTTCAAAGTAGAAGTGGGAAGTTCTTCAGAGGATATACGTTTAGAGGATGAATACCGGGTAACAGAAGATGGATGGATTGATGGAAAAGAAAGAGGATTTTATGGAAAAGTATCTGTAAAATAAGACGGATAGCAATAGATGGTTTGCAAAGCATGCCGTCTATTGTTTTATCCTTGGAAAATAATTGGAAACAAAAAATTACAATACAAAAGAATATATTGCAATACTTCTGACATTCGCTGTGATAGTATGCAATAAATAAAAAATTATAGAGTGGAAGAAAACAGGAGGAAAAATAGATGAAGCAAAATATCCGGATACATAAAGCAGAAGTAAATCAAGGAATATTAAACTATTCCCACCTTCTGGATGCTCCGGCAGGAAAGCATGGATTTGTAGAAACGAAACAGGGTCATTTATATTTTGAAGATGGTTTAAGAGCCAGATTTTTGGGATTTAACGTTGCTGCCAGATCAAACACCCCAGACCACGAAACGGCTGATAAAATGGCAGAACGATTTGAAAGTATGGGAGTGAACCTGATTCGGCTTCATGCTGCAGATGCACCTGTTGGCGAGGAGCCGGGGAGCTGGAGCAGCTGTAAAGAGGCACCTCTTTTGGATTATGCCAGTGGTACGAGCAGGAAATTTAATCCGGAAGGTTTAGACCGGTTTGATTATTTTGTGGCAAAGTTAAAGGAAAAAGGGATTTATCTTCACATAGATCTTATTGTAGCCAGAGCATTTCTGCCGGGAGATGATATGGAATACCTAGGCGGTGCGCCATCTTGTCTGAAGCGCCATACCATGTATAATGCGCGAATGATACAGCTTCAAAAAGAATATGCAAAAGAACTTCTCTGTCATGTAAACCCATACACAGGGTTAGCATTGATTGATGATCCGGCGGTAGTGACAATACAGATAAATAATGAAGATTCCGCAATAAAATGGGTGATGGAAGCAGATGCAAGTGAACAGATGAAACCGTATCGGGATGAAGTCCAGCGTCGGTTTAATGATTTCCTTTTAATGAAATATCATAACCGGGAACAATTGAAAGAAGCCTGGTCCTATAAGGGATGTTCTTCTTTAGGCGAAGATGAAGATCCACACAAGGGAACTGTACGTGGAATAAGGGGAGATTTTTATCAGGCGGTTAATGACCCAAACGGGCAATGGGACGCAGAAGAAGGCCCGGCACGATATGCAGATTTTATGGAGTTTGGTATTTTGATGAACCGAAAATTTTATCAGGATATGAAAGACTACCTTTACTCTCTGGGAGCAAAAGTGCCTGTTGTCACAAGCAATCTTGTTGCCGGGGCTGCTGATGTATATGGACATGCAGATGGCGATTTGATGGAAAACAACAGTTATTTTAATCACCCGTTACTTCTGCCTGATATGGGAAAAGTTTATATGGTAAATGGACCGGAGGAATATATATCTACAAATCCCCTGACGAGACAAAAGGGAATAGGATCTATGGGCACAACACTTTTAAGCTTAGCTTCAGTGGCCATTGTGAAAGGAAAACCATTTATGCTCAGTGAATGGAACGAATACGGCGAGCATCCATTTCATTCCACCGCATTTGTCCATACGGTTGCATATGCCTGCTTAAATGATTGGGATGGTCTGATACTTTATAACCATCATACATCAGAGCATTGGGACGACCAGCCGGCAGATGAGATCCTTAACGTTTTTGATGCTTATAATGATCCGGCTGTGATATGTCAATGGGGATTTATGGCAGCAATATTTTTAAAAGGGTTAGTTTCACAGGCAAAAAATAGTATTGATATCGTGTATACGCAAAATGACTTGAAAACTTTACCCAATTTTCATGCTATGCCAACAACTTTTTTCCCTTATATAACTTCTATGAGAAATGTATTTCTGGATGGAGGAGAAAGGTATCAGGGAAATGCAGATGTTGCTGTTAATGCGGGGTTCTTTAATGGGGCGCAGCTTTCAGATGCAAAACATGCCGTTTATTATGCATGGTCTGAGTATCGAGATGCCTTTAGAAAATATAAAGATGTGAACCGGTTAAAAAAAGCAGCGTGCGGAACAAGGGAGCTTGCTTCAGGGGTACATTTAGGAAGTCAGGCACTGGTATTTGATGATATTGCGAAAATTGCGGGAGATGGAGATTATAAAACCTTTTGTGAATTTGTAGATCTGGCAATGAAAGAATGGGGGATCTTACCGGATAATGCCGGATATGTAAAGGGAAAACTGATTTCAGATACAAAAGAAATTGTTTTTGACCCGGAGAATGTACAATTTTCTATTCATACTCCTTTCTGTGGATATTTTAGTGGTGCTCCAAAAGGTGAAATTCAACTGTCAGATGAGATAAGTGTTTTTTCAAAGAATGAAAGAATCACGCTGGCATTAATTGCAAAAGAAGAGAAGAAACTCGAGAACGCAGAAGAATATATCTTTACAGCTATGGGAACTACAGGAATGGATGAAACGGAATTTCACCCGGGACAGAAAGTACAGGGAATGCCATTTGAATTTACAGCAGTAGAATTCAAGGGGAAATTATATGCAGAAACATTAGAAGGGGTCTTAACTGTGAGAGCACAGGCGGCAGAACTTGAGATATTAAATCCTGTGGGAGAAAGGCTGAAAGTCTTATCAGGAGAAAAAGAACATGGCATGATACGGTTCACCCTGGATGGTTCTGTTCAGGGAATACAGTATCATTTGACAATAAAAAGATAGCAGGAGGAATCTGATGAAGGCAGATACAAAGTACATAGAAAAAACAAAGCTGTATGAATTTACAGATGAAGGGAACAGTTGTAAGATTCTTTGTCCGGAAACACCGAGGTACTGGTATAACTATTTATGGAATGAAAACCGCTATTGCGCACAAGTTTCTCAAATCGGGCATGGCCGGAGCTATTATCTTAGTGAAAACTCTGACATGTGTATGATAAATCAAAACGATGCACGCTATGTTTATTTAAGAGACGAGGAAAACGGAGTCTGCTGGAATATCGGAAAGGGACCTATGAATACAGAGGTAGATGAGTATAACTGTGTACATAATATAGGATATTCAAAACTACAATCAAAGGCTCAGGACATAAAGGCTGCCTGGAGAATTTTTGTACCAACAGAAGGGCTTCATGAAATTTGGACGGTTACCCTTGAAAATACCAGTAAGCAGAGCCGGAGTCTTAGTATGTTTTCGGCAGTCAGCTTCTCCTTAGAAGGTTTTTCTTATCCAAGATATTACGAGATGTATCGTTGCATGCAAACGAAGTTTGAAAGCGAACTTAATGGAATTTATTGTAAATCCTCGCATCCTTTTGCACCACATGAGTATTATCAGGGTTTTCTGGCTTCGACCGAGCCTGTATATGCTTATGATGGAGATCTAACCCGATTCTGCGGTCCAACCTCAACGCTGACACTTCCAGATGCATCTGCATGCGCGCTTTTTCAAAGACCGGATGTGGTAGTGGAAGGAAAAGACTGTACGAACTCAGAGGCAGCACTATTTATATTAGGTGGTGTTTTACAACATAAAATTGTATTAAAGCCGGGTGAAGTGAAGAAAGTCAACCTGATATTTGGAATCAGCAAGAATTGTAAAGAAGCAGAAGGAATTGTAAGAAAATATGGCAGCGAAAAAACTATAGAACAAGAGTTCCAGAAAGCTTTAGCATATAATTATAAGAAAATTTCATCTTTATCCATAAAAACACCGGATGAAAAAATCAATTGTATTATGAACAATTGGGTAAAAAAACAGGCAGATTTTTGTATCGTAGGTAAAAAAGGTGTTCGGGACAATCTCCAGATCGCAGTAGGATTATTAAATTTTCGACAAAAAAAAGCGGAAGAAGAGATCATGGAATGCTTAAAACATCAGTTTCAGGATGGGCATGCGGTACTTACCTGGTTTCCGTATGATAATACCCGTTATTCAGACCAGCCATTTTGGATTATATGGGCAGTTTGCGAAATGATAAAGGAAACAGGAAATATCGGTCTGTTAGAAGAAAAAGTTCCGTGGCAGGATGGAGGAGAGGCTACTGTCTTAGACCATGTGAAAGCGGCGGTAGATCGTTTGATCAAAGATAAAGGGAAACATGGTCTGATAAAAATATTCTTTGCAGACTGGAATGATGCATTAAATATCACAGACGACCCGGAAGCAGAATCTGTAATGCTTTCACAACAATTTTGCCTGGCACTGAAAGAACTTAAAGCATTGATGGAATATATAGGGGATAAGGAGTATGCACAGTTTGTCGACAGGCAATATGAAGAATTAAGAACATGTATTAATGCTACTGCATGGGATGGAAAGTGGTACGTCCGTGCCCTGAGCGAAAAAGGAAATATCGGTTCCCAAAACAGTGAGGGCAGCAAAATCTATTTAAATGCTCAGACATGGGGTGTACTGGCAGATATTGTAGAAGAAGAAAAACTTCCGGTAGTTCTTTCATCCATAGACGATATGGAGCAGGATTTCGGTTTCCCTTTAAATATGCCGCCTTATGAGGTATATGATCCGCATGTGGGAAGAATGTCAGGGATGCTCCCTGGACTGTTTGAAAACGGAGGTGTCTATTGCCATGCTACCGGATTTAAAATATTAATGGATTGTAAAGTCGGCAGGGGAACAAAAGCCCTTACTACACTAAAGAAGATAATGCCGGATAGTGAAAAGAATTCTTCCTCCTGTTCAGGTGCAGAACCATATGTATTTACAAATTGCTATTCTACTAACCCGGGCTACTATGGAAAATCATACCAGTCATGGACAACAGGTACCTCCGTCTGGTGCTTAATGGGGCTCTATGAAGGAATTATGGGAATTAAGAGAGATTATTATGGATTAAAGATAGAACCATGCATGCCAAAAGAATGGGCACAGGCAGAAATGACAAGACATTTCAGACAGGCGGATTATCATATTGTAATTTCTAATCCTGAGCATTTGGAGGAGGGAAAAACAAGTATTTCCGTGGATGGGAAATTATATGAATCAAAAGTCATACCGGATTTCAGGGATGGAAAAACACATGAGGTTGAGGTAAGACTGTTCCGAAATTAGAAAAATATAAATAGAAACGAGAGGCAACAATGAAACCAAAAGATATTGCGAGAAAACTCGTAGAAGAGTCCATAGTTCTTTTGAAGAATGAAGAAAATCTTTTACCGTTTGATAAGTCAAAAGAAATTGCCATTTTAGGAAGAGCGCAGATAGGAACATTTTATTCTGGAAACGGATCCGGAAGAGCGAATATTACGGGGTGTACGACAATTTTAGAAGCTTGTGAAGAAAAAGGAATATCCCCGGAGCCATTACTGAAAGGTTTCTATACATACAAATCTGGAGAAGAAAAGGTGTCGGAAGAAGATGAATTCGACTGGACAAAAGTCAATGAGGCAATGAATAGTGGCCTTATGTATGAGATTTTTGGAAAGTATCGTGCACCGCTGGAAGAGTACGAAGTTCCAGAATATCTGATTCGCCAGGCATCTGACAAAACAGACACAGCTATGATCGTTATAGGAAGAAATTCCGGTGGGGAGGAATGTGACCGCCATCTGACAGATGACTATGATCTGACAGAAAAAGAAATCCGATTGCTCAATTTAGCGAATCAGTATTTCGATAATATTGTAATAGTCCTGAATATAAATGGCTTGATCGATTTATCCTGGACTGAAAAATATGAACATATCAAAGGAATGATTCTTTTTGGAATTCCGGGGGAAGAAGGGGCTTCGGCACTGGCTGGAATTCTTACAGGAGAAATTAACCCGTCGGGTAAAATGGCGGTAACAATTGCTAAAAATTATAAAGATTATCCGTCAGCAGATCATTTTTCATGGAACAAAGATTCTTTGGAGGAGATATTAACTTATAAAAGCTACGGTCTCTCAGAAGAAGAGAATGGAAGCGTTGGATTTCATAAGAGTCCGGTCACGCTATACTGGGAAGATATTTTTGCAGGTTATCGATATTTTGATACATTTGGAAAACAAGTATTGTATCCTTTTGGATATGGTCTTTCCTATACGTCATTTGATTTATGTAAAAACACGGTAGAAAAGAAAAAAGATGGAATTATGGTATGCACACAGGTTATCAATACTGGAGAAAGGGAGGGAAAAGAGGTCGTTCAGCTTTATCTGTCAAAGCAAGAGGAAAAGAATCATTTAGAACATCCATATCAGGAACTAAAAGGATTCGAAAAAACTTCAGTTCTTGAGCCGGGAAGGAGAGAACGCCTGAAATTTCTGATTCCCTGGCGGGAGTTTGCAGTTTATGATGAAAAAAATGCGATATGGGTCATTGAATCCGGAAACTATATTCTGCGCCTAGGAAGGTCTTCAAGAGACAACATACCGATTGGCATTGTTTGTGCAGAAGAGAAAATTGTAATGGAACAATGTCTAAACCGCTTAGAGTTAGCCAAATGCAACCAGGAAAAAATAAAGTTTTTAACAAAGAAAACTTATAAAGCAGATACTAAGATTGTCTCGAAAAAAAATGAGGAAGAAAAGGCAGAAGTACAGTTTAACACTATCTATATTCAGCCAGAGGATATATGTAAAAGAGAAATAGAGGTTATGGAAGAATCCATGGACAATCGACAGTTTTTCTCTGATATGTCAGATAGTGAACTGGCTTGCCTGTGCGTAGGTTATGGACCCGGAATTCCTTTTTCTGCTGTAGGTGACACAACAAAGCCTTGCACAATTTACGATGAAACACAAAAACCGTTGACTTCCAACAGCCATCCAAAGGGATATCCGGGGTACGTTTCACCTGCAATGGAAAGAAAAGGTATAAAATCTATATTCTATAAAGATGGTCCGGCCGGAATCGGCGGCATTGCATGGCCTACAGAAATGCTTATTGCATGTTCATTTAACAAAAAATTGTGGTACATGTTTGGAGAGGCTGTGGGTACAGAGTGTGAGGAGCAGCAAGTAGATGTCTGGCTTGGACCGGCAGTAAATTTGCATCGCAATCCCCTGGGAGGGAGAAATTTTGAATATTTTTCAGAAGATCCTTATTTAACCGGGATTTGTGCCTGCGAGATCACAAAGGGTGTGCAGGAAAAACATTCTGTACTGGTATGCGCAAAACATTTTGCAGTTAATGAACAAGAAACTTTTCGCAGGGGAAGTAATAAAAGAAATGTGGATGCAGTAGATTCAATTCTAACAGAAAGAGCAGCCAGAGAATTGTATTTAAAACCATTTGAGATGTTAGTGAGAAATACAGAAATAGCGTGTATTATGACATCTTTTAATAAAATCAATGGTACTTTTGCCGGTGGGAGTAAAGATCTGTGTACACATATCCTCCGAGAAGAATGGGGATTTGACGGAGCTGTAGTAACAGACTGGGGAGACATGGATGTGGTTGTAGATGGTGCGGATGCTATTGCGGCAGGAAATGATATCATAATGCCGGGCGGACCGCCGGTAATACAGCAAATCCTGGAGGGGCTAAAAGATAATAGAGTAACGAGAGAAGAAATGGAAAAAGCAGTTTCACATTTAATGACTATGCTTAGGCGTTAATGGTGCCTGACACCAATGTGGTCAACTTAATCAATTTCTATTCAATGTGGTTTTCTAGCAGGTTCTGTAAAATAAGCTCAGATCAAAACAATGACGGGAGGAGCTTATGCAACAGAATATTGAATTTGAGCGGTGCATTGATTTTCTGGTATGGATGATTGATAAGTACGGCGAAGAAGTCCTCCGGGAGTTGGAGGAAGAAAAACAGAATAAGCAAGAAAAAGAAGCGGCAGTTTCCTGAAATACAAAATGTAAATCAGACTGTCGCTTTTTTGAAAAATTATTCGGCTGTATTATCTTTCACTTCTGCAAGCATAATTTGCTCAAGTCGGTCAATATCTGGAAATACCACTTTTTTGCCTCTGGAATGAAGTTGACGAATTTTTTTCATGCGTGTTGTTACTTCTTTGTGAATGGAATGCTTAACAGGAACCGGATTATTATTTCTAGTATGTATATGGTCAAGATAGTAATCTCTGATTGGAAACATATTCTGGAGAAGAAAAGCAGCTTCTTTTCCATCAAATTCGCCTAAAACAATCGTTAGGCACTTTCCGTATTTAGCCATTTGTTTATCGTGTATTGCTTTAAACTTTTCTACACGAGAACTGAGCGGAACCATCCATAACAGAGAAGTTTTATTGTCACGCAGACAGTAAAAAGTAGGACGGTATGTATCACCTTCTTTGTTCTGCATTAAGTTGGAATCCTGTACTTTCTCAAAATATTCATCTTTAATATGGTAAACGTACCCTTCTTGATATACCATGTTCATCACCTATAAAAAAGCCCTGCCATGCGGCAGGACCGAAATTTTCGAGCCGGACATTTATTAGACGCTTCCGGTGAGCGAACAATATTTTCGAGCCGATCACTTATAAGCCGCCAACGGTGGGCGAACAATATTTTCGATGACAGAAATCCTGTCTCTATCATTATTATATGGTTGTAATGAAAATATGTCAATAAAAAGTAAAAAGAAGTATTGGGAATAGTTGGAACAAGTACTAAAATATAGTTGGGACAATAAAAGAAAGTTATATTGCGAGGAAGATTATGAAGAATAAAAAGATTAAATGCGATATATATACCAGAGTATCCACAATCATGCAGGTAGATGGCTATAGTCTGGATGCTCAGAAAGAAAAACTTAAGAGATATGCGAAATTTCAGAATATGGAAATCGTAAATGAGTATTCAGACAATGGAGGGATGTAAGCAGAAAGCAAGGGAAGGAAAATTATATGCTGCACGATGGTATCAGTGAAGGAATCATTTCAGCAACAGAAAATATCAGAAGAAAACATCTATCAATTTTTACTGTATTTTGATAAACTATATGATAAGTTCACCGACTTGGAGAAGAAAGAATTTCTTAACAGCTTTGTAGAGCAGGTTGTATTCGAGCAGTTGGATCAAGACGAAAACGCTATCTGGAGTCTTATGCTGGCAAATGGATATTTAAAAGCGAGCCAGGTGGAATATCGGGGAATATTGAGAGAATCATGGTATCATTTACAGATTACAAAAAAGTGCTAATAAGCTAAAATATGAATTATTAAAGAAAAGGAAGTTTACATCGATGTTTCAACTATTGTTACTTATCATTTACTTATCATTTATTAGTTTGGGATTGCCGGATGCGTTGCTTGGAGCAGCGTGGCCATCCATGTATCGGGAATTACATGTGTCGATATCATATGCAGGTGCAATTTCGATGATCATTGCATTTGGAACCATTATTTCCAGTTTGCAGAGTGATCGACTGACGAGAAAATTAGGAACGGGAAAGGTAACTGCAATCAGCGTAGCGATGACGGCGGTCGCGTTATTTGGATTCTCCACCAGTCATTCTTTTGTGGCATTATGTCTGTGGGCAATTCCTTACGGACTCGGTGCGGGAAGCGTAGATGCTTCTCTGAATAATTATGTGGCATTACATTATGAGAGCAAACACATGAGCTGGCTGCATTGTATGTGGGGAATCGGTGCGGCAGCAGGACCATACATTATGGGATATGTCCTGACAAACGGAAGAAGTTGGAATAGTGGATATCGTGTGATATCTGTATTGCAGATCGTACTTACAATGATTTTAATCTTCAGCCTGCCTCTGTGGAAGAATCGACCAGAGATTATAGATGACAATGGACAAGAAGTCTCAGCAAAAGCCTTATCTTTAAGAGAAGTTATCCGAATACCGGGAGCAAAAGAAATCATGGTATGCTTTTTCTGTTACTGTGCATTGGAACAGACCGCGGGATTGTGGGCAAGCAGTTATCTGTCATTATATAAGGGTGTATCTGCAGAAACAGCAGCAACATTTGCAAGCATGTTTTACATAGGCATTACCATTGGACGTGCGCTAAGTGGATTTGTTACAATGAAATTAAATGATGTTCAGATGATTCGGTTAGGACAAGTGCTGATTGTGGTCGGAATCTTGATTATGTTCTTACCATTTGGTCAGACATTGTCATTGGTTGGCTTGATAGTGATCGGACTTGGATGTGCACCAATCTATCCATGTATAATCCATTCTACGCCAACACATTTTGGCGCAGACAAATCACAGGCAATTATCGGGATACAGATGGCAAGTGCGTATGTGGGAACATTGTTGATGCCACCTGTTTTTGGATTGATTGCAAATCATATCACAGTTGCGTTATTGCCGGTGTACTTGTTTATTATTTTGATTTTGATGTTTGTGATGCATGAGGCACTGACGAAGAAAACAAAGGAATAGATTATGAATTTATTATTGACAAACTTCAATTGATGCAATCGAAAAACCAAAATATAAAGTGTTTCCGAATTCTATTCAGGTAGTACTCCCAGTTTTCGCAGATATGAAAGATTTATCAACAGAAGAAAAGATGATTTGGAACTTACTAAGAGAAAAGGATGAAATGACACGGTCAGAGCTTGCGAAGGCTACAGGTTTGGGAAAAGATAAGACAATAAGAGTTCTCAATGGTCTTCTGGATAAAAATGTAATTACACGAAGAGGAGCAGGACGCGGGGTAAAATATAGGGTGAATTAGAATGTGTCAAGGTTTCTGAAATGTGCATAAACACATAAAAAATGCGAATGCTATTATGTATATGCTGGAGATTGGTCCAGTGTTTCTACCAACTACCGTAAAGAGTTGACTACATAATCCTATGTGGTGACTCTTTTTTTATATGCCTAAAAAGAGTTTTGTTTGATGCCCCTTTTTAGGCTAATATTTTTTATAGGGAGGAGGAATTTTTCATAACAAGAGCCGAACTGCATGGATGGCAGAATTGCAAAATGTGAAAGTGAGGTTATACTAATGGAAAAAAGGGATAGTTTTTTTGAAAGATTTTTTGGGATTTCACAAAGTGGTTCTACAATGAAAATTGAAATTTTAGCGGGAATAACAACATTTATTACAATCGCTTATATTCTCATTCTGAATCCACAGATTTTAGCAGACCCATATGTAATTATGGGAGATACTGTTATGGCAGGAAAGATTTCCAATGGTGTATTTATTGGTACTTGTATTGGTGCATTCATTGGAACAACATTATGTGCTCTGTATGCAAAGGTTCCGTTTGCACAAGCTCCGGGAATGGGACTGAATGCGTTTTTTGCTTATACCGTTGTATTAGCTATGGGATATACCTATAATCAGGCATTAGTAATTGTATTCATATCTGGTATTTTCTTTATTGTTATTACAGCAGTTGGACTTAGAGAAGCAATCATCCGTTCAATTCCGGATGCTGTAAAAATGGCGATAACGCCAGGAATTGGTTTATTTATTACGATTATCGGTTTGAAAAATTCTGGATTGGTTGTAGGAAATTCAGCAACACTTGTAAGTATGGTAGATTTTGCACAGTGGAGAAGTGAAGGTGGAGATGTTTCATTAATTTGTGGAGCACTTGTTGCACTGATCGGTCTGATTGTAATTGGTGTATTAAATGCACGAAATGTAAAAGGTTCTATTATCATTGGTATTTTAGTGGCAACTGTAGCAGGAATTCCTTTGGGAGTTACACAGTTATCTTCTTTTGATATGAATTTGGGCGCAAAATTCAGTGATTTTGCAGAAGTATCATTATTTAAAATGGACTTTGCAGGTTTATTTGCAGGGGACAATATAGTAAGCACATTCTTTACAGTAGTAATGCTTGTACTTAGTTTTTCTTTAGTTAATATGTTTGATTCTATTGGAACTCTGATGGGTGCTGCAAGACAGTCTGGTATGATTGATGAGAATGGAGAAATCCTTCACATGAAAGAAGCATTGATGTCAGATGCGATTTCAACAGCAGCAGGTGCTATGGTTGGTACATCTACAGTTACAACAGTAGTAGAATCCAGTGCAGGTATTGCCGCAGGTGGAAGAACAGGTATGACAAGCTTAGTAACAGCAGTAATGTTTCTTGCTTCAATCATATTTGCACCAATAGTAAGTATCGTACCGGGTCAGGCAACAGCTCCAGCTCTGATTTTTGTAGGTATTCTGATGCTTAGTAATATTAAAGAAGTTGATTTCAGCGAAATGTCAAATGCATTGCCAGCATTCTGTACAGTTGTATTTATGCCATTTACATATTCTATTGCAAATGGTGTAGCAGTTGGATTGATCACATATTGCTTTATGAAACTGTTTACAGGTAAAGCTCGTGAAATCAAAGCTTTGACATGGATTATTTCAATTATATTTATTTTACGTTATGCCTTTATGACATTGGGATAAAGCAGAAGGATGTTATTATAGGAGGTTTAGCAGATAATGAATGAAAAAACAGATCCTAGAGCTTTAAGGGGGCAGATTGTATATTCTGAATCCTCTAACAAATTAAAGATTTGCGAAAATGGATATCTTGTATATAAAGCAAATAAAATTGAGGGAGTGTATTCGATACTTCCGGAAGAATACGAAGGAATACTGGTAGAGGATTATGGAGACAGAATCATCGTTCCTGGATTTGTAGATTTGCATGTACATGCACCACAATATGCTTTTCGTGGATTAGGTATGAACATGAAACGATTACCGGCGAAGAATTTATGGAGAGATTGCATGGGTACAGGAATTATGTCCAAAATCAGAATTTTATGGAGATGCATATGATCAGTTTGGGCTGTTTGGAAGAGACAGCAAGACGGTTATGGCTCATTGCGTACATTCAGATGAAAATGAGATCAGGAGGATGAAGGAAAATGGTGTGTTTATCGCACACTGTCCGGAATCAAATACGAATTTGTCATCAGGAGTGGCACCTATCAGACAATATTTGGAAGAAGGAATGCATGTAGGATTAGGAAGTGATGTAGCTGCCGGATCTACGGAAAATATGTTTGTAGCTATGAGGTATGCAGTTCAGGCGTCAAAGTTGCGTTGGAGATTGAAAGACGAAAAATTGACCCAATTAACTATGCCTGAAGTATTTTATATGGCTACAAAAGGAGGCGGAGAATTTTTGGGTAAAGTAGGAAGCTTCGAAGCAGGGTATGAAATGGATGCAGTAGTGCTCGATGATAAACGATTGATTCATCCACAGGAGATGAATGTGGAACAGCGTTTAGAACGAATGATTTATTTGGCGGATGAACGAGAAGTTTATGCTAAATATGTAGCAGGAGAAAAAGTAGCTGATTAAAAAAGAGATTCTTTATAATCAACTAAAGATTGGGGGTCGGCGATAAGAGTTCTCGCAAGAGGCAGCCCCCCAAAAATCTGCCTCTTGCGAGAGAATACCTTTTTCACCTCTTGGATTAGTATTTAATTAATGCAAATCCAAGAGGTTTATTTATGCATTTTTTACAAAGAAGTACTTGACAAGATCTCTTAAAAGTGAGATGAGTTGATATGGCAAATGATATGGTACAAAATCGCAACAGGCGTTGAAATTACAACAGGAACAGAACAAGCAGGAACGCAAAGAAATTATTGCATCGTATGAACGGTGATATATTTTTAGTCAATTTTAGATAATTTGAAGAACGGAATATAAAGGACTTTTGGAATATGGATAAGAAAACAATATATGCAATGAAAAATGCTTTTGATGAAATTGTAAAGATAATACAAGAAGAAGCTGTTGAATTTTGGTATGTAAGGGATTGGATGGCTCTTCTTGGATATGATCGCTGGGAAAATTTTCATAAGGCAATTGAAAGAGCGATAGATTCTTGTAAGGCTTCTGAAATAGAGCCAGCGGACCATTTTCGCAGCGTCACGAAAATGATTCAAATAGGTAGTGGGGCAGAAAGAGCGGTAAAGGATTACATGCTTACCAGATATGCATGTTATCTTATTGCTCAAAATGGCGATCCTAGAAAAGAAGAGATTGCGTTTGCTCAGAGCTATTTTGTTGTTCAGACAAGAAATTAGAGCGTAGGGTAAAGTCACAGGAAAAGAAGCTTGTTCAAGAATCTAGGGAATTGCCACAAACAAAGTGATTATTTGAGAAAACAGTGTTGTTACATATATACGAGAGTATCTACTGCCATGCAGGTGGACGCGAACATGAAGCAATCCTTAGTGTAGAAGACTGGAAAACTGCATAGAAAAAGTTGACCACATTGGTGCCTGACACCAATGTGGTCAAAGGGAGCATATCATTCTTTCCGCAATGTTAAAAAAATATGTTATTCTTTTGATTTACGGCGTTCCAGAAGATCTTTTTCAATCGTTGGATAGATTTTATCAATGTTTCCGTTTAAGATAGCGATGATTCCAACCAGTGTTACTGCGAGTGGAATATATGTATAAAGTGCTTTAATAGATTCAAGGGCACTTGCACTTTGTACAGTGGCACCACCAACATAATTACCGAGTGCCAGTCCCCATCCTACAACCGCTGAACCAATACCTGTTCCGATTTTCGTGCCGAAGCTTGTAGCGCTGAAAGTTAAACCTTCATTTCGAATACCATTTTTCCATTCGCCGTAGTCCGCAACATCAGCAACCATTGCATATATACCCGCAGAGTTGGGAACATGACCTATTCCTCTGACTGCAAGTCCAAGAAGTACCATTGGAAAACTTGTAGGAGCGAGCAAAATGATAAGATAGCCTGCGGCTTCAAGAATGTACCCAACTAACATACATTTCCATTTTCCAAATTTTCCGGCAAGTCCAGGGAAGGCAAAAAGCCCAATCATGATCGGTATGTAGTTTGCAAATGTCATGGTTCCGTACAGAGCGGAATTTCCCAGAAAATCTCTTGCAAAATATATGCCAACGCCTCCAGTCAAGCCCATATTAATAAAGTTTACCACAAAAAGAATTGTTATTACGATAAAATACTTGTTTTTGAGAAGGAGTATGAATGATTTCGCAATGCTGATATTGTCATCCGTATTCTTTTTGTTCTCAATATTCCTTTCCTTTGTTCCAAAAAATGTGATAAGAAGGCATATCATTCCCGCAATGCCGAATATAACAGACATTCCGGTCCATCCAAAATCTTCTACTAAAGGCATGGTAGTGTATGAAATAAGGATCATGACAGCATAAACAAGGATATAACGGATTGACGTCATACTTGTGCGGTCATCCTGCCTTCCTGTAATCAGCGCGGTTAATGTTGAATAAGCCAGATTACATGCAGTAAAGATAATTACTGCAAGCAGGATGTAAGTGACCACAGCGTAGGCGATTTTCCCATTTTCGGAAAGCCAGTTGGGAACTGAAAAAGTCAGGATAAGTCCAATACCCATGAGCGGTGCTGTAATGAGAACCCATGGCCGGGCCTTTCCCCATCGTGTATGTGTATGGTCAATGATAACACCCATACCCAGATCAGATACGCCATCAAGAATTCTTGTAATCAGCATGATTGTACCTACTACAGCGGCGCTGATTCCTACGCTGTCGGTATAATACAGAGTTAGAAATGATCCTACTACGGTCCATATAAAATTGCAGCCTACATCACCGAGTGCGAATGCGATTTTTTCCCTAAGTGAAACTTTATGATTCATTAAATTATCCTCCTTGTATTTTATATATTTCGGTATAGCATGTTTCTCAGAGGTTCATTACCGATTTGAGCCTTATGAGTGTATTTCGGGACTATTGTTCCGGAAGTGTCTTTTCTTCCAGGATCAAGACATCCCAGTCTTTCAGCCTGATTGCATCTCCCTTTTGGTAAGTGATTTCGCTTATAAGATCTGCAGCGGATTCATATGGGCATGTAAATTCCCGTTCCTCACTACTGTAATGGAGAATGAAATGAAGCTGAGTATTATCTGCGGATATTGCATTTTTGATTGTCACTGGCCATGTAAGTTCCGATACAGGGATGGAAGCATCTGCAAAGGCCTTTTTATAAATATCCTTGAGAACGCTTTTATCCGTGTAGCAGCCTATATAATATGCTACCCCGTTTCCGTAGTTATGGCGTGTTATTCCGGAATAGTTTCCCCAGTATTTGTGTTCATACTCCGCGAGACTTTCTGCTTTATCTGGTATCAGCAATTCAGCCAGATACTTTACTGGATGTCCAAGAATTCTGATTGTTCCCGGATATGTATATTGATTGCAGTTAATACCAAAACATTCCTGAAGGTGATGAGGTTGGGTATCAGAAAAGACTTTGACATATTCATCTGTTATAAATGATTTAAACGAACTTATGAGGACACCGCCGTCTTTTACAAAGTCATTCAAAATCTTCAATTTTTCTTCTGTGATACAGTACAGTGCCGGTGTAATGATAACTTTATATTTGGAGATATCAAGTGCATTGATATCGACCACATCACACTCTATGTTCATTTCATAAAGGCTGTCATACATCCAGCGAACCACATCGTTATAGGTGAGATCTTTATCAATGGGAAACCATTCAAATGCGGTCATAGAATGATTATCTACTATGAGAGCAACTTTGTTTGATTTTTTCAGTCCACACAGCTTTCTGCTGAGTTTTTTCCATGACTTCCCAATCTCACATGCTTCATAGTAAGGGGGATTAGGCTTGAGGTCATGGCTTAGAAGTCCTTTCCAGTATGTCTCGTATCCGCAATGGATAGAATGCCAGTTCCAATACAGGATTCCAAGTGCTCCGGATGCCAGATGGCTGAAGGCATGAAGCTTAAGCTGATCAGGATATGGAGTCCAATATTTAAACGCCTGTGCCTGGCACTCCATCACAAGATAGTTGTTGTCCTTCAGGCTTCTTGTAACGTCTCCTCCAAATGATATTTCAGCACCGGTCAGCTGGTCCTGCGTCGGATGATAGATATCCGATGCTGCAAGTGTGAGGGACTGTGAGGCCTCGTAAAAATTAATATTTCGTTGTACTCCGTATGAGTATCCGTCATGGGCTATAGGGGCTCCGAATTTTTTCCATGAAAAACCCAAGTTATTTGTAATAAACTGATCGGAACGTTTATAATCACTGATAATATCAGCCTGCCATTTCAGAAAATCCGCTGCCATAGAGCGTTGGAATTTTTCAAATTCTGACATTAATCCACCGTTGATACATCCTTTCAAATCCGGAAGATCATCCCAACTGGAGATAGAATTGCTCCAGTAAGCGAGACCGAACGTATCATTAAAGCGGTCTGTAGTAATGAATTTTTGTTTCAGATAATCGAGAAACAGCTTTTGGATTTCTTTGCCCATATTACCGTGGTGTTTTGCCTCATTATCAATCTGGTAACCTATTACATTTTTTTTATCTGCTGTATGTGCCGCTAGTTTACGGAGCATTTTCTCAGCATGATTGCGATAGGTGTGATTTAGCAGATTGATCAGCTGTCGGTATCCATAGCGCGCTCTTCCATCTTTTGTATCTACGAGAATGTCCGGATCTTTTTTAACAAGCCATGGCGGTACGGCATAGGTGGGGGTTCCGATAATGACCATCATTCCGGCTGCCTCTGTTTTCTCAATAACACGGTCGATATAGGAGAAATTGAAAATCCCTTCCTCCGGCTCAAGGGTGCTCCATGTGGATTCGGCAATACGAACTACATTCATTCCCGCCGACATCATCATGTCGATATCTTCGTCCATTCTTTCACCAGGAAGATATTCTGGATAATAAGCTGCGCCGAACAGCAGTGTTTTGTCCATTTGCTTTACCTCCTTCAAGTTTTTATGATAAAGATGATACATGGAAAATATACAATTTTATATTAAAAATTTTGGGGTTTTATCACAAATTTGTGAAAAATATGATAATATTATAAAAAATAAATAAAATAAACACCAAAAAAAGGAGATAAAACAGTTGAATGATCGTTATCTTTTACACTATGTAAGCAAACAGCTGAGAACCATCATACGTCAGTATACTTTAGAAGGAGAGATTACAGAAAAATTTACATATTGTGATCAGATGAAGGACGAATTCGGGGAGATGGAAATTTATAATTTATTTATTTCTGAAAAAAAGCGTCCGGTATCTCCGGTACTTTTGTCAAGCGGATATAAATTGACCTATGCGTTTATACCGACAAAAAGTTATGACTGTATTGTTGGTCCTGTCAGAATTTATCAGCAGAATCTGAATATTAAAACTGCCGAAAGGGAGGAGGATACAGGGAAGACAGATGCGTCCCTGCCGGTAGATCAAAGTTTCTTAGAGGACCAGATTCTGCTTATTTATAACCTCTATCGCGATCATCCTATTGACTGCGAAATTTTGTATATTGGGGAACGGCAAAATGTTGCATCGGACAATAAGGTGAAGCGGTATTTTTTAGATCTGATGTTTCAAAACCGTGAAAATGAGAAAAGACATAATCCTTATGATCAGGAAATGAGAGTGGTTCGCAGCATTGAACATGGTGATATCGAAAGATTGAAGCGGAGTATTACGGAGGACTATAAAGGAGAGATCGGAACTCTTGCAAAAGACCCCATGCGTCAGGTGAAAAATCTGGCTCTTGTAATACTTACGCTTGCCAGTCGCGCCGCGATCAGAGGAGGAGTTGTGTCGGAGACGGCATATTCTCTGTTTGACTCTTACAGTATCCAGATTGAGGAAAGCCAAAAAAGGGAGGAGGTAATCCAGCTTTTTCGAGCGGCGGAATTCGAATATGCCTATATGGTGAGGGAACTCAAGAGGAAAAAAGAACGCATGCAATATCCTGGCAGAAATCCGCATATCATTAAATGCAAAGCTTATGTCTCGGCGCATCTTAATGAAAAAATAAGTATTGGCAGCATCGCAGATGCTCTCCAATTAAATGCCAGTTATCTGTCAGGGCTTTTTAAAAAATGTGAAAATATGTCTCTTACAGAATATATCCGTGGCGAAAAAATACGGCAGGCAGAAAGTTTTTTGATGTATTCTGAGTATTCTTACAGTGAGATTGCCGCTTATCTGGGATTTTCGTCTCAGAGTCATCTTGGGAGATATTTTAAGAAGGAAGTCAATATGACAATGAAACAGTTCCGAGCGGCTTATGGAGTAAAAAAGACAATAGACTGATACAGATTGCCGGGAGAAGGAAATCTGTACCGGTCTATTTTAGAAAAATTTCAGAATTCCTTCAGCCCCGATTTCATCGGCATTTGTAAAAATTTATTGGTGCCTGGCATCAATGGTACAGAACAGGGTGTATATCTAAAGTGTGGAAAGCTCCTTCGGGAATTTTTTGCTGTTTATAAGATAAATTCTGTCGGAGATTTATTATAAAACATTACTTTACAAGAAGAATAAAAAAGCATATAATTCTTTTATAATATATTTAATAAAAGAGGGTAAGAAAACGGAAAATAAAGATAAAAAAAATATAACAAGAAAAAAAATAATTAATTATGTGCTAAACAATCATGTTACATCCAAGGCGGGAATTGCAAAAGAGTTAAACTTGAGTATGCCGACTGTATTAGCAAATGTGAATGACTTGTTAGAAAAAAGGGTGTTGGAAGAAACTGGGGAATATGCTTCAACCGGTGGAAGGAAGGCAAAAAGTATAGGGATTAATAAGTCATACTGTCATGCAATGGGAATTTTGATTACAGCGAATCATGTAGAAATGGTATTAGTAAATCTTGGAGATGAGATTATAAAAAAAGATCGCATCCGTTTAAAATTTACGGCAGAATTATCCTATTGTACAGAGGTGGCACAAAAGGTCAAAACTTTTCTTGAAGGCGAATTAGCGAAGGATACGCTACTTGGGATTGGAGTGGCAATTCCAGGAATTATTGATCAGAAAGAACGGATCGTTTTAAAATCCCATGCTTTAGGTATAGAGAATTATAGTCTGCGCTTTTTAGAGCAGGCGCTGGAAATTCCAGTATATTTTGAAAACGATGCTAATGCTGCAATGCTTGCAGAAAAAAAGCAAAAGTATCCAAATGCGATATATCTGTCTTTGAACCACACCTTAGGAGGTGCATTCTGCATAGATGGAAAGCTGTTTCGTGGGCAAAACCAGAAAGCAGGGGAGTTTGGTCACATGATACTCGTTCCCGGTGGAAGAAAGTGTTATTGTGGTAAATCAGGATGTGCAGATGCATATTGTGCTGCAAGTGTACTGACACAAGATAACAGGCAGTCACTGGATGCATTTATGGAAAAAGTTGAAAGTGGTGATGAAAAAATTTTGCAGACATGGAATGAGTATCTGGATCATCTTGCTGTTTTGATATCAAATCTGCGGATGGCATATGATATGGATATCATACTAGGCGGTGATGTGGGAGGTGTATTGTCAGATTATATGATACCACTGGGAGAAAAAGTGATGGCATATAATGGCTTTGAGCATGATGTTTCATACTTGAAAAATTGTTCGTATAAGAAAGAAGCGTCGGCTGTTGGAGCTGCGAAATACTTTTTTACAAAACATATAGTAGAATTGTAGTAACTGTTCACAGGTAGGAATTTTCTGAACTGAAAATTCCGTACGGTACAGCTCCCACTGACAGGTTGCAAAGCGAATGCGGACGTTCGACTTGATATGTGTGAAAAACGAGAAGTTGTGTAAAATTAAAAAAAGATATTATAGTAAAAAACGGAAAGAAAACAGTAACTAAGGTTTTCTTTCCGCTTTTTTTGCGTGTTAATTGTGAAAAATATACAAAAAATGTGTTTTAAAATTATGAAATATATAAAAATATGAAAAAACATATTGACAAATTGTGTTTATGTGGCAATAATATAATTACTTTGATAAAACATTTTATAAAACATAAAACAAAACAATGTGAAAAGGAGGAAACAATTATGTTACAGCAGGTAATGACAAATCCAGGAGAAATTATTTTCAGAGAGGTTCCGGTTCCGGAGGTAAAGGAAAATCAGGTGTTGGTAAAGATTATGAATATTGGTATTTGTGGATCAGATATTCATGTTTATCATGGAAAACATCCGTTTACAAAATATCCGGTAACACAGGGACATGAGGTTTCCGGTGAGATTACAGAACTTGGAAAAAATGTCACAGAGTTTCATGTGGGACAGAAGGTGACGATAGAGCCTCAGGTATATTGTGGACATTGCTATCCATGTCGTCATGGAAAGTATAATCTCTGTGAGGAATTAAAAGTAATGGGATTTCAGACGACAGGAACAGCATCTGAGTATTTTGCAGTGGATGCATCTAAAGTAACACCTATTCCAGAAGATATGTCCTATGAAGAAGGCGCTATGATCGAACCTCTTGCTGTGGCAGTTCATGGTGTAAAACAGATAGGCGATGTGGCTGGCATGAATATTGCAGTCCTTGGAGCAGGACCGATTGGAAATCTCGTGGCACAGGCAGCAAAAGGAATGGGGGCAGCGAAAGTACTGATCACAGATATCAGTGATCTTAGACTGGCAAAAGCAAAAGAATGTGGAATTGATGTGTGTGTGAATACCCAAAATAAAGACTTTGGTGAGGCAATGATCGAAGCATTTGGACCGGACAAGGCGGATGTGATCTACGACTGTGCTGGAAACAATATCACAATGGGACAGGCAATTAAATATGCAAGAAAAGGAAGTACGATCGTATTGGTGGCTGTTTTTGCAGGAATGGCAGAAGTAGATCTTGCAGTGGCAAATGACCACGAACTTGACATTAAGAGCACGATGATGTACCGCCATGATGATTATATAGATGGAATCAGACTGGTAAATGAGGGCAAAGTTCATTTGAAACCGCTCATCTCAAAGACATTTGCTTTTAAAGATTATCTGAAGGCATACCAGTATATTGATGATAACCGCGAGACAACGATGAAAGTAATTATCAACGTCAGTGAAAAATAAGGAGTGTATATGGGAAGCGAAAACAAAAATGGAAAAGTACCGCTGATCAGTAAGATTGCATATGGGTTTGGTGATGTTGGATGTAATTTCAGCTGGATGTTCGTCAGTAATTTTCTGATGATATTTTATACAGACGTGTTCGGAATCAGTATGGCGGCTGTGTCAGCACTTATGCTTTTTTCAAGATTCTGGGATGCAATCAATGATCCAATCGTCGGGGGACTTACAGATAAAACAAAATCGAGATGGGGACGGTACCGTCCATGGTTGTTAGTAGCGGCACCAATCACAGCGATTCTTCTTGTTATGACATTCTGGGCAAGACCTGACTGGCCGCAGAATGGAAAGATCATTTATATGGTAATTACATATTGTCTGCTGGTTTTAGGGTATACCTGTGTGAATATTCCATATGGAACCTTGTGTGGTGCTATGACACAGGATATTGATGAACGTGCAAAAATAAATACATCCCGTTCGGTTGCAGCGATGATTGCAATTGGTGTGTTAAATATTATCACAGTTCCACTGCTCAGTAAATTCGGCAGTCATAGTGCAAAGACAGGATATCTGACGGTTGCGGTCATATATGGATGTATTTTTACAGCCTGTCATTTCTTCTGCTTTGCGAAGACGAAAGAGGCAGTGATTACTCCGGAAAAAGAAAAAATTTCTGTAAAGATACAGTTGAAAGCAGTCATGCAGAACAGACCATATCTTCTTGCATTGGCAGGACAGATATTGTTTGGATTTACATTATATGGTAGAAACGCAGATATTCTGTATTATTTTACATATGTGGAAGGGAATGCCTCCTACTACACAACTTATTCGATGTGCATCATTATTCCTTCTATCATCGGGGCAGCCTGTTTTCAACCATTATTCCGCAAGTTGAATAACAAAGGAAGAACAGCATCTCTCTTTGCTTTATTTACAGGAATTTCCATGTTGTCTATGTTTTTCTTCAATGCCAAAGAATCACCGGCTATTTTTTATGCATTATCTGGTCTCACACAGTTTTTTTTCTCTGGATTTAATACCGCAATCTATGCAATCATTCCAGACTGTGTGGAATATGGGGAGTGGAAAACCGGACTTAGAAATGATGGTTTTCAGTATGCATTTATTTCACTTGGAAATAAAATCGGAATGGCAGTTGGAACAGCACTTTTAGCAGGATTACTTGGAAAATATGGTTATATTGCAAATCAGACACAAAATGCAATTGTACTTTCAATTATGAAACATGCATTTACGACGATTCCAGGTGCACTGTGGATTGTGACTGCGGTTGTATTATTTTTCTACCGGTTAAATAAAAAACGTTATAACGAGATTGTGGAGGAACTGAAAAATGGAAGAAAAAGTTGATATCGTGGCATTGGGAGAATTGCTGATTGATTTTACAGAAGCAGGATACAGTCAGGATGGGAGAAAATTGTTCGAACAGAATCCCGGCGGTGCTCCGGCAAATCTTCTAACCGTTGCAAGTCACTTTGGGTATCGCACATCTTTTATTGGAAAAGTTGGAAACGATATGCATGGTAAATTTTTAAAGAAGACATTGCAAAAGGAAGGAATCAATACAGATGCTATTGTTGAAGACCCGGGGTGTTTTACAACGTTGGCATTTGTGGAAATCGGTGAAAATGGAGAACGAAATTTTTCTTTTGCAAGAAAACCGGGTGCAGATACACAATTAAAAAAAGAAGAACTGGATCAGACATTAATTTCAGGTTGTAGAATTTTTCATTTTGGATCATTATCGCTGACAGATGAACCGGCAGAAAGTACAACGATTGAAGCGGTAAAAATGGCAAAAGCAGCGGGTGCACTTATTTCTTATGATCCAAATTATCGCCCGTCTCTTTGGAAGAGCAAAGAGTATGCAGTGAAAAAAATGAGATCTGTCATAGAATTGGTAGATGTCATGAAGGTATCGGATGAAGAGAGTACTCTGTTGACAGAGGCGAAAAGTTATGAGCAGGCTGCAGATCAACTTCTTACCATGGGACCAAAGCTGGTTGCCATTACATTGGGAGAACAGGGCGTTCTTATGGCAACAAAAAGCAGAAAAGAAATCATCAAAGCATTTCAGATACATGCGGTTGACACAACTGGGGCAGGTGATTCATTTTGGGGAGGCGTATTATGCAGTATCCTTTCTATGAATAAGAATGTTGAAAAAATGGAATGGGAAGAAATCAAAAAGAGTGCTGTTTTGGGAAATGCAGTTGCTGGATTGTGTGTGCAAAAGAGAGGTGGAATCCCTGCGATTCCGACGAAAGAGGCAGTGTTTGAATTTATGCAGAAATAATGAATGTATATGAACAAACTCGGGGCTGTAAAAATCCCTCTATTTTTAACAAGGATATAAGCAGGAAAACTTTCAAGATTGGGTTGTTTGGAAGAGACAGCAAGATGGTTATGGCTCATTGCGTACACTCCGACGAAAAAGAAATTAAAAGAATGAAGGAAAATGGTGTGTTTATCGCACATTGTCCAGAATCTAATACGAATTTATCATCAGGAGTTGCACCTATCAGACAATATTTGGAAGAAGGAATGTTCGAAGCAGGATACGAAATGGATGCAGTAGTGCTCGATGATAAACGATTGATTCATTCACAGGAGATGAATGTGGAACAGCGTTTAGAACGAATGATTTATTTGGCGGATGAACGAGAAGTTTATGCTAAATATGTAGCTGGAGAAAAAGGTATTTCAATATATTGAAGAACAGGATGAAAAGAAATAACTTCATAATAATATCGAACTTAAGCAATGGCTGTTGGTGCGAAAGCATCAGCAGCTATTTTTTTACTTAAGGGAGTTGATACTTTGAGTAAATATTATTCTATACATGATCATTTCAGATTCAGAACTCAGAAAAGAATTTACAAAGCTTAGACACTCTGAAGAATATGCAAGGTTGCTGAATATTTCAAATAATGTAACTAAACAGGCAATCAAAGATGCCGTACTGCGTATAAGAATTTTTTCGAGTGTTTGCAAAAATTTCCAAGATTCAAGTCCAGAAAGAGATCAAAGCCAAAAATGAATTGGGTAAGACTTGTAAAAAATAATACAACATGACATAATCGGATTGACTAAAGAAACACAGATATTTATAATATAGACAAAATGAGAATGACATAGATGGAGGACAGGGTAATGGAGAAATCTGTAACACTTGAAGAGGCATTAAAAAGAATTGAGGAGTTGGAAAAAGAGAATGTAGAACTTCGGGAGGAATTGGAGTATTACAGAAATCGTAAATTAAGCGGTCGTCAGAAACATAACGCCAAGTGGAGGGCAATTTATAATGATTTTGTTGTTGGGTATGAGAGCGGTATGACGATGATAGAAATTGCGAAGCGGAACAATGTCAGTGAGAGGACGATTTATAGGTATAAAGCATATTATGACAAAATGAAGAAAAAAGAGGAATAGACCAGTTTGCTGAATATGGATATGAACTTAAGGCTTTTAATCAGCAGGTAAAAAGAAATATAGAAAGATTTCAGAATGATATGATGTTTCAATTATCTGATAATGAAGTTAAATATTTGCGGTCACAATTTGTGACCGCAAATATAAGCAGCAAATCCCGCAGCAATCCTTACGTTTTTACGGAACAAGGTGTATACATGTTAATGACGGTACTAAAAGGAGAACTTGCAGTAAGACAAAGCATTGCATTGGTGAGAACCTTCAAAAGAATGAAAGATTACATTTTAGAAAATCGTGATTTAATAGGTCAGCGGAAATACTTCAGTTAAGCATGGAAACTGCTAACAACAGAATAGAAATTAACAAAATTAACTCAGATATGATATCTATTGAAAAGCAGATTTCAGATGTTGCAGAAGGCTTGAAGGATGTTGTGACAATATGTCGTTGACAATTATATTGGTTTAAGAACGCTGGTACACCTTAAGAATTCTCCTACTGGAGTAGATATTATTTTATTCAGTGATAATGTTGGAAATAATAAACTTCACAACATAGAATTTACAGATTTCTGCAAGGAGTACCCAACAGTAAATTTGTCAATGAAAAAGACAGGTGGTATATTCCATGATCGTTTTATCGTGTTGGATTATGGAACTGCTGATGAAAGGGTTTTCTTATGTGGTGCTTCATTAAAGGATGCAGGCGCTAGAATAACCAGTATTGTTGAAGATTATGGAATATCTAAATATGTTCCAGTGCTCTTTAAGATAAAGTAGAAATAGTGCAATTTTCACATGATATTATACAAGAATTACATAGAAATATATCGTATTATTGATATGGTATTCTTGAATTGTATGTGAGGAGAAAAACTATGGCAGCGGAAAGAAAAACATTAACACAGCTATCTGTGCCAATATGCTTAGAAACTTTATTTTATATGCTTTCAGGTATGGTTGATACGCTTATGCTATCATCTGTAAGTGATCAGGCTGTAGGAGCAGTGGGAACAGCAAATACATATATAGGTGTTTTTATTATTATGTTTGGAGTAATATCATCGGGTATGATAGCCGTTATGTCACAAAATATCGGAGCCGGAAGACCGGGGATAGCATATCAGGCAAGACAACTTGGACTTATATTCAACGCATTGATAGGTATCGTAATGTCTGTCGTTCTTGCTACTTTTTCTGGTGGGATACTTAGAAGCGTAAGTATTGCTCCGGCTTTGCTTGAGCCGGCTGAAATATATCTTAGAATTGTTGGCGGCGCATGTTTTTTAAATGCACTGATTCCTATTTTCTCTAGTTATTTGAGAGTGTTTGGATATACAAAACATTCTTTGATAGGAACTGTTGTTGGAAATGTTCTCAATATAATACTTAATTCAGTATTTTTATTTGCATTCAACTGGGGTGTGATGGGAGTTGCTGTTGCCACGGTTATTTCGAGAGTTGTAAATCTTATTATTGTAGCCGGCATGGGGGCTATACTTATAAAAGCAAAGCAGAGTCCTGAGCGGATTGCAGCAAGAAAGATATTTGCGCAGATTGTTAAGATTGGTTTTCCTTCTGCACTTGAAACTGCACTTTACAACATCGCAATGACCCTGATTGTGCGTTTTATGAATCAGATGGATGTGGATGGAATGAATGTTACAGCTCGTTCATATGCTGTACAGATTGCAAATTTCTCGTATTGCGTTGGAGCTGCCCTTGCTCAGGCAAATGCAATTATGACCGGCTGGAGAATTGGAGCAAAAGAGTTTGAGGAATGTAACAGGGGGACGAGAAAAGCTGCGATATATGGTATCATCACAGCGACATGCTTTTCCGTGACCTTTGCATTTGCCGGACATTTTATCGTGCATATATTTACTGATGATTCACAGATGATAAATCTTGTGGTAAAGTTGTTAATAGTAGATATATTTCTTGAACTTGGAAGGGTAACAAACCTTGTATATGGGCAGGCGTTAAAAACGAGCGGAGACGCACTTTTTCCGGTTATATTAGGTGCGATATTTATGTATTTGTTTGCAGTTGGCGGAACCTATTTTCTCGGAATACACATGGGACTTCTGGCTGTAGGAGCATATATTGCTATGGCAGGTGACGAATGTGCGAGAGCTGTGGGAATGGTACTTAGATGGAAGAGTGGAAAATGGAAAAGTAAAGGTCTTGTAGAAGTATAGGAGAGATTATGTACTTTGAATTAAAAGAAAATAAACCACACGGTACAAAGGATGATCCGTTTAGTACATATCATATAAAAAATGGGGGACGATCATTTCAGATACCGGTACATTGGCATGATGAACTAGAAATTATATATGTAAAAAGTGGTTTTTTGACTGTAAGTATATCAGGAGAAAATTATATTGGAACCCCCGGGGATGCTTTTGTAGTGTCGCCGGGTAATCTGCATTTCATGGGTTCACAGACTGGTACAGTAGATTATTTTACTTTCCTTTTTCCGGTAGAATACATATCTTTTTGCATAAATGATATGTTAGATGATAAATTACTGAAGCCGCTAAAAAATGGTCATCTGATGATAGGACCAAGAGTAAAAGATACAGCAAAAGAACTGTGTGAGCAGTTGGTTGAGACACATATGGCAAAAAATAAGAAAATTGAGTCCGAAATAACTGCTCAGATAAAGACAAAAAGAATTCTTTTACAATTTATTCTTGAAATGTGGGAGAAGGGCTTTGTGATCGAAAATGATAAAAGTGGGAGAAATACTGTAGAAAAAGAAATGATTTCATATATACAGCAGAATTTTAAAGAAAAGATATCGTTGAAAGAATTTGGTGAGCTGTTTCATCTTTCAGAAAAATATATATCGCGATATTTTAAGGAACACTTTCATATTACACTCTCGCAATATATAACACATTTACGATTAGAGTATGCAAAACAGCTGTTACAAGATACGGATACTCCTGTTACAGAGATTGCAATGCAGAGTGGATATCAGAATGTAAGCTATTTTATCAGAATCTTCAAAAAAACATACGGAGTTTCTCCGTTAAAATATAAAAAAATAAGCCAAGTACATGGATGGAATAGGATTTGAAAAAGTATAAAAGATGCTATCAAAAAGGGTTAGGGAACAACCGAAAGAGAGTTTCCTAGCCCTTTTTGTATAAAAATAACCAGTTCAAGTCGAACGTCCGTGAGACTTGGCGCGTGATTCTGGTCAGCGAAGCTGACATATTCCAATCAGAATCACTGCGCATCCTCGCGGAGCGTTTATCTCAGTCGGAGATTGGACTCCCACTGAGACAAATTTGTTATTACTCACCACCTGAAGAGGTGGGAGTCTTCTCGACTGAGATAAATATTATGATGTCACAGGTACTTCCCCTGTAGATTTCCGTTCAATTAGCTGCGCATGCAATAAAAATGTGCTGATTGAAATGTTGTTAAGTAGACTTGATAGTGCAAAAAAACCGCTTTTTCCAAGTTCAAGCCGATCTTGTCTGATTGTAGTCAATGGAGGAGATGTATATGCTGCAATCGGAATATCATCAAATCCAATAATACTGATATCCTCAGGCACCTTGTATCCTAGTTGTTGACACTGGATAAGGGCTGCATTGGCAAGAGTGTCCTGGCTACAGATGATAGCAGTCATTCCTTTTTCCAGAAACCGTGGCAGGTGCTTTTCCATACATTCAGACAAATAATAAGAGCAGCCGGTAGAACTAGAGGTAGTGTTCAGTCCATGTTGGTGCATTGCACGTAGGAAAGCTGCATGTCGTATCTGAAGAATCTGAGATCCAAGAGAACCGCTGAGATAGGCAATCTTACGATGCCCAAGTCTGGCAAGATAAGAGACAGCAAGTTCCATTCCCTCATCATTATTAATACCTACATAAGCAGTAGAGGGATTCCCGATAATATAGTTATCGAAAAGCACGGCAGGAGTGTGGCTGACCTTAAAATCCTGAATCCATGGATCATTCAAGGAAAAGCCGATTGCAAAAGCACCTACGTAATCATGCTCCAACATAAAAACATCATAATGTTGGTTCCTTTGCATCTGAACATCAACAGGTACGATATCAACATCAAAACCGGCCGGTTCAGCCATCTGGCGGAAACCAAGCAGAATGTCATAGGCAAAATGATGAGGCTCTTCATACTGTATATTTTCTTTTTCTATTATAATACAGATTTTTTTTACAGGCTTCTTATAACGACGTAGTTTAGTATAACCGAGGGCTACAGCAGTTTCTAAAACTTGTTTCCGTAAAGTTTCGCTGATATCAGGTGCATCATTGAGTGCTTTGGATACAGTACTCTTGGAAATCTCCAATTTATCAGCAATGTCCTGGATTGTAGTCATAATTTGTAATCCTTTCATAAAGTAGGAAAATAATTCTTCTTCTATTATATACAATAATATAGTAAAAAGCAATGAACTATAGGAAAAATAAAAATTTAGACAAGTTTCGGCGCGAAGAAAATAAAAAATAATGCACAAAAAAGAATTGAGTAAAATGTGCAAAACTAATAAAAATAAGTAGCAGATTGAAAAAAGATTGACGGAAAAGTGAAAAAGACGTATATTAAGTTTAACGAAACAATACGAAACAAAGAAGCGAAAGGAAGAAAGATGATGAAAAGAAGACTGGCAACATTTCTAACAGGAATCATGACTGTAGCTCTGGTGGCAGCAGGACTAACCGGATGTGGGAGCAGTACGGCGGATAAAGGGTCAGAAAAAGTCAGACTGATGGTATGGTCTCCATCGGAAGATCAGTCAAAAGACAGTGGTGAATGGCTTCAGACAATGTGTAACAATTTTGCAAAAGAGCATCCGGAGTGGGATATTACATTTGTCTATGGAGTAGCTGACGAAGCGACTGCCGCAGATCAGGTGGCACAGGATCCGGAAGCAAGCGCAGATGTATTTATGTATGCAAATGATAGGATCACATCGCTTACAGATGCGGATGCAGTAGCAAAATTTGGTGGGAAATATAAGGAAGAGATTGAATCAACCAACTCGAAGGAACTTCTAGATTCGTTGAAGGTTGACGGAGAACTTTACGGGGTTCCGTTTACAACCAATACCTGGTATATGTTTTATGATAAGTCAGTGTTTTCAGAAGAAGATGTGAAAAATCTGGATACGATGCTGCAAAAAGGAACAGTATCCTTCCCATTTACTAATTCATGGTATCTTCCGGCGTTCTATCTGGGAAATGGATGCACCTTGTTTGGAGATGGAACAGACGAGTCAAAAGGAGTTGATTTTGCAGGAGAAAAGGCAGTGGATGCAACCAATTATGCAATTGATCTGGCAGCAAATCCAAATTTTAAAATTGACGCAGATGGATCAGGACTTGCAGGACTTCGTGATGGCAGTGTAAAGGCAATGTTTACCGGATCGTGGGATGCAAATGCAATAAAAGAAGCACTTGGAGATAATATGGGAGTTTCATCGCTTCCGACCTATACAATTAACGGACAAGAGAAGCAGATGCTTGCATATGCCGGTTCAAAGGCAATCGGAGTTAATGCACATAGTGAATATATGGAACAGGCAGTTGCACTTGCTGTTTATCTGGGAGGAAGTGATGCACAGAGAGCACACTACGAGATGAGAACCGTGATTCCATGCAATACAGAGCTTTTAAAAGAAAAAGACATTGCATCCGATCCGCTTGTTCGGGCACAGAATGATACCTTTAACAATACATCCATACTTCAGCCATTCGTGGCATCCATGAGTAACTGTTGGACACCGGTTGAGAATATGGGAAAAGGAATTCGTAACAAGAGTGTGACACATGAAAATGCTAAAGAACAGACGGAAGAAATGAACGAAGCAATGAACAGCAATGGAATCAATTAAGAGGTAAGCGGAATGAGTATATTTAAGAAAAAAATCAATGAATTTCCAACGCCATATACCTGCAAAAATGCAGTGGAAAAAGGTGGATTAGAGACTAAGCTTTCCATGGTCCTGATGGGATTTGGAAACATCGTACACGGTCAGATTATCAAAGGTCTTTTGTATCTGGCAATTGAAATTGCCTACATCGTCTTTATGGCGGTAAATGGAATCGGATTTATAGGCGGTCTTCGGACACTTGGAACCGTGCAGCAGCAAGAGGTGTGGGATGAAGCAAAGCAAATTTATCTTTACACAAAAGGAGATCAGTCCGTTCTGATTCTACTTTATGGGGTGACGACAATCCTGCTGACGATTCTTATGATTTTGGTATGGAGAGGAACCCTGAAAAGTGCATATAAAGCAGAGTGTCTTCAGAAAGCAGGAATGCATGTGAATACATTTGCAGAAGATTTGAAGTCTCTTCTGCATGAGAATCTGTACCGTTTATTTATGACACCACCGACAACATTCATCTTTGTATTTACTGTACTTCCGTTGGTATTCATGATTTGTATGGCATTTACTAATTACAGCCGTATCGGAAACCATCTGATGCTGTTTGACTGGGTAGGACTTGATAACTTCAAGACATTATTTGATTCAGGAAGTATTCTTGGAAGTACTTTCTGGTCGGTTCTTGGATGGACAATTATCTGGGCATTTTTTGCAACTTTCAGCAACTATATTTTCGGAATGATTCTGTCCCTGCTGATCAATAGAAAGGGAACAAGAGCAAAAGGATTCTGGAGATTCTGTTTTGTTCTTTCCTGTGCAGTACCGATGTTTGTATCCCTTTTGATCATGCGTACTATGTTACAGCCGGAAGGGGCAATCAACGTACTCCTTAGAAATGTAGGACTGATTGCAAGTGATGCAAGCCTTCCATTTTTTACAGATGCGACATGGGCCAGAGTGACTGTTATTATCATCAATATCTGGGTAGGTGTGCCGTATACTCTGCTTCAGCTGACCGGAGTGCTTCAGAACATTCCAGAAGAACTTTATGAAGCTGCAAAAGTAGATGGTGCAAATGCATTTCAGACATTTACCAAGATTACACTGCCGTACATGCTGTATGTGACAACACCATATTTGATTGTAACCTTTACAGGAAATGTCAATAACTTCAATGTCATTTATCTTCTTTCAGGAGGGGATCCGGTAACAAACCTTTCTTCAACTGCAGGTAAGACAGACCTTCTTGTTACATGGCTCTATAAACTGACAATTGACAAACAGTACTATAACATTGGTGCGGTAATTGGAATCATGACCTTTATCATTCTGGCAATTGGTGCACTTTTCACATACCGTAACAGTAAATCCTATAAAGAAGAAGGAGGATTTTAATCATGGCAGGAAAGAAATTACAATCTGCAAAAAAGAAGAAAATGATCAACAATACGATCGTACATATTGTTCTTGCGGTGTTGGCAATTATCTGGCTTTTCCCAATTGCATGGGTAATCCTGACGAGCTTCCGTGCGGAAAAAGGCTCTTACGTATCAACCTTCTTCCCGAAAGCATTTACGCTTGACAATTATATAAAATTATTTACTGATACATCCATTTTAAATTTTCCACAGATGTTTATGAACACGCTGTTTATCGCAATCTGTTCCTGTATTTTATCAGCATTTTATGTGCTGGCAGTTTCCTACTGTTTGTCCAGACTGAAATTTAAAATGAGAAAACCATATATGAACATGGCAATGATTTTAGGTCTGTTCCCGGGATTTATGTCCATGATTGCTGTGTACTTTATTTTAAAGGCGATGGGGCTTACAGAAGGAAGTCTGATTAAGCTGGCTCTGATTTTGTGTTATTCTGGTGGCGCGGGACTGGGCTTCCAGATTGCAAAAGGATTCTTTGATACGATTCCGGTTGCGATTGATGAGGCTGCACTTTTGGATGGATGTACCAGATGGCAGATTTTCAGTAGAATTACACTGCCACTTAGTAAGCCGATCATTGTATATACAGTGCTGACATCTTTCATGGCTCCGTGGCTCGATTTCATTTTTGCGAAGGTAATCTGCCGAGCAAATTCAGACCAGTATACGATAGCAATCGGACTTTGGAAAATGTTGGAAAAAGAATACATTGACAGCTGGTACACCAGTTTTGCGGCTGGGGCAGTTCTGATTTCAATCCCAATCGCAATTCTCTTCTTGTTCATGCAGAGATACTATGTAGATGGCGTATCAGGTGCAGTGAAAGGATAAGGAAGACGATGAAAGATAAAATAGAATTAAAAAAATATTACTCTACAAAAGAATTTCTTGAAAATTATATTTATGAGGGAAATAATCTTGGCGTAGAATGTACAGAAGAAGGAACGACATTCCGTCTGTGGTCACCACAGGCGGAATGCGTTAGTTTAAACCTGTATCAGACAGGGGATGGAGGAAATGCATACGAGCAGATTCTGATGAAAAAAGAAGAAAAAGGTGTGTGGAGTTGGGAGAGTAAAGAAGAACTTCACGGCGTTTATTATGATTATCTGATTACCCGCGATGACGAAGAAGTCCGATCAGCAGACCCATATGCAAAGGCATGCGGAGTTAATGGATTGCGCAGCATGGCAGTGAATCTGAAAAAGACCAATCCAAAAGGCTGGGAAAAAGATCAGGCACCAGAAGAAGGACCGGAGCGAATTGTCTATGAACTTCATGTAAAAGAATTTTCATGGGATAAAGCAGGTGGGTTTCCGGAGGAATATCGCGGAAAATATAAAGCATTTACATGCAGACATACGACTTTGAACGAGGACGGAATTCATCCGACCGGGTTGGATTATTTAAAGGAACTCGGGGTGACACACATCCAGATTATGCCGATGTACGATTATGGTTCTGTAAATGAAGCGGGGGAGGATACGGAATTCAATTGGGGATATGACCCGGTTAATTACAATGTGCCAGAGGGCTCCTATGCGACAGATGCCAGACATGGAGAGGTGAGAATCAGAGAAATGAAAGAGATGATTCAGGCAATTCATGAAGCTGGTTTTGGTGTGATTATGGATGTGGTTTACAATCATACTTATTCATTAGATTCCTGGTTTCAGAGAACTGTACCTTGGTATTTTTACCGGGTATTTCCAGATGGAACAGCATCTGACGGCTCTGCCTGTGGGAATGATGTGGCAAGTGAAAGAGAGATGTGTGCAAAATACATTCTGAAGTCGGTGCTTTACTGGACAGAGGAATATCATATTGACGGATTCCGCTTTGACCTGATGGGACTTCTGGATGTAGATCTGATGAATCGGATCCGAAGTGAACTGGATCAGAGATACGGAAAAGGAAAGAAGATTATTTACGGAGAACCTTGGGCAGCAGAACAGACAGCTGTAGAAGGTGGTAAAAAACTGGCAACAAAAGAGAATATTGGGCTTCTGGATGAAAATATCGGAGCGTTCTGTGACAGTACTCGAGATGGAATCAAAGGCTCTGCGTTACGTGCAAAGGAAGCCGGGTTTATAAACGGCGGAGAAGAAAAAGAAGATGAAATACTTGCAAGTGTGGCAGCCTGGTGTACAAATCCTTATCGTGCGGAAGGATTTGAGAATGTCAAAGCACCTTCACAGATCGTAACCTACGTGTCAGCACATGACAACCATACCTTGTGGGATAAATTAAAAGAGACAGTCGTAGAGGAAAAAGAATGTATGAGGCTGAATAAAATGGCTGCAGCAGTCTATATGACTTGTCAGGGAACACTGTTTTTCTTATCGGGAGAAGAATTTGCCCGTACAAAAGATGGACAGGATAATACCTTTAAATCACCGATTTCCCTGAATCGTCTCGACTGGGAAAAGGCATGGGAAAACAAGGAACTGGTTCGTTATTATCAGGGGCTGATTGCACTTCGAAAACAGCTCTCTGGACTTTGTGACAAATCAAAAGACAGTTATAAACGAATTACGGATATGTGGAAAGAAAAAGACGTAGTAGGATTTACTGTGCTCAATGATAAAAAAGCAAGATGGAGCCAGGTAAAGATAATTTATAATGCAAGAAAAAGTAATTATAAAGTAAAATTCTTGAATGATGGCTGGGAAATCTTAAGCGATGCAGATGACAGCTGGTGCTGGGAAAAAGGAATCTGTGCGGACAGACAGATAGAAGCCGCACCGCAGAGTGTGCTGATACTTGGACGTAAATAATGATTAAGGAGGAGTGGTGCATGAAATGGATTTATGGAAGACAGGATTGGAAAACGTTGGAGAGAGGACTTGAAAACTGCTATCTTTTAACTAATGGTCTGGGAGGTTTTTCTTCGCTTACGATGACCGGAGCTGTGGCAAGAAATGATCATTCGGTATTCATGGCATGTACGAAAGCTCCAAATCACAGAGTAAATATGGTTCATCGTATAAAAGAAGAACTGGGTATTGGGAAAACAAAGTATGTTCTTTCAACTCAGGAATTTGCGGATGGAACAAAAGAAGATGGATATCGCTATCTTACGGAATTTTCTTTTGAAACTCTTCCTTCGTGGCGTTATCTGATAAACGGAATAGAGATAGAAAAAGAGATTGTGATGGCACAGGGCAGCAATCAGATTGCAGTGAATTATCATCTGAAAAACCGAGGTCAGAAAGAGGCCGTTCTCTGTGTAACTCCGTTTTTTCAATTTGAACCTAAAGGGGAAGATTTGAAAGAAGATAAGATATTTTCAAGACAAGAGCAAAAGATTACCGATGGAAAGTATGCTCTTTTCTTTGAAACAAATGGGAAAGTAGAGGGCTTTCAGGAAAAGAAAGAAACGTATTTTTATCGCTACGATGAATGTGACGGAAGACGGGAAAATGGAACCGCAAGCGCAGTGTATCAGATTAAAAAACGGATAAATCCAGGGGAAGAGACAGATTTGACAGTGATTTATTCGATGGAAAGTCTGAAAGGTATAGACGCAAAAAAAATATTTGATAAAATAAAAGAAGAACAGCTCCATCATCAAGAGAAGCTTATAAAGACTTCAGGTTTGAAAAATAAACTGGCACAGACACTGGTATGTAGTGCAGACAAGTTCCTTTCGAACAGAGAGTCTACGGATGGATTGACCATTCTTGCCGGTTTTCCTTTTTTTGAGGATTGGGGAAGAGATACAATGATTGCACTTCCGGGAATCTGCATCTCCACAGGAAGATTTGAAAGTGCAAAATCAATTTTGCGGACATTTGCATTTTATGAAAAGGATGGATTGATGCCAAATCTGTTTCCGGAGGGGGAGAATGAGCCACTTTATAATACTGTAGATGCGGCACTATTATTTATCAACTGCGTGTGGTTATATTATGAAAAAACTCAGGACATCAAATTTGTAGAGGAAATGTATCCGGTAATGCAAAGAATTATTTCCGGTTATGAGAGAGGAACAAATTTCAATATCCATATGGAAGAAGATGGTCTTATCAGTGCCGGAGCGGGGCTGGATCAGGTAACATGGATGGATGTACGTGTGGGAGAAATCCTTCCGACACCAAGACATGGGAAACCGGTGGAGATCAATGCTTACTGGTATAATGCACTTTGTATCATGCAAAAGTTTTCTGAAGTTTTGAAGAAAAATGAAGAGCAGAAATATGGAGAACTCGCGCAGAGAGTGAAAGAATCTTTTGCACGAGAATTCTGGATGGAGGAAAAACACTGCCTGAAGGATGTAATCTCAGAAACAAAGGCAGATACACAAATTCGCTGTAATCAGATATGGGCTGTGTCTATGCCATTTACGATGCTGGACGAAGAAAAAGAAAGACGGATTGTAGATACGGTATTTGAAAAGCTGTATACGCCGTATGGACTTCGGACATTAGATCCAAAAGACGAGGAATTTCATGCGAGCTACGGTGGAGAGATGATAAAAAGAGATCTTGCTTATCATCAGGGAACCGTCTGGACTTTTCCAATGGGTGGATATTATCTCGCATATCTAAAAGTAAATAAAGATTCAAGAGATGCAAAAGAGATTGTGGCAAAGCAGTTGGAAGTGTTGGAAAGTGCAATGCGTGAAGGATGTATTGGCCAGCTTCCGGAGATTTATGATGGAGAGTTTCCGGTTTCTTCAAAAGGATGTTTTGCACAGGCATGGAGTGTGGGAGAAATTCTGCGCGTTTATGAAAAATTGGAGGAATAATAAGATGGAGTTTACCGGGGTATATCATAAAACATCAGAGCAGATGAGTTATCCTCTGGAGGAGGACAGGCTGATCGTAAATATTAAGACAGGATATGATGTAAAACAGGTGTTTATCCATTACGGAGATCCTTATGAGGCTGGGATTCTGGGTGGAAAGGAAAAATGGATTGGAAAAAGAGAGGAAATTATTTATAAAAAACGTCTGCCTTATCAAATCTGGTGGACAACAACGCTTCTTCCTGCATATAAAAGATGCAAATATTATTTTGAGCTGAGAACAGAAGAGGAAGTCTGGTATTATTTTGAAGACGGTTTCCTGACAGAAGAACAGCTTCAGATGGATGGCCGTATGCAGCAGTGTTTTATTGTACCATGGATGAATCCCGCAGATATAAACCGCACACCTGCATGGGTGAATGATACGATCTGGTATCAGATTTTCCCGGACAGGTTTTGCAATGGGACACCGGAAAAGAATGGAAATGATATCACACCGTGGAGAAATCACGGAACAGTGACAAATCAGGAAAAATTCGGAGGAAATCTGGAGGGAATCCGTCAGAGACTACAGTATCTTCAGGAGCTGGGAATTACCGGAATTTATCTGAATCCGATCATGGAAGCAGAATCTAACCACAAATATGATACTACAGATTATACAAAGATTGATCCGGCTTTCGGCAATGAAGAAATGATGAAAGCACTTTGCAGGGAAGCGCACGAAAAAGGAATCCGTATTATGGTTGACGCAGTATTTAACCACTGCGGAAGAAAATTTGCACCGTGGGTAGATGTACTGGAGAATGGGAAAGATTCCCGTTATGCGGACTGGTTTATGATAGAAGACTGGGAAGAGATCGGAAAACGAGCAGACACAAGAGACAGGCGCTTTTACTCTTTCGCATTTGCAGATACGATGCCAAAATTAAATACGAATAATGAAGAAGTAATTGAGTATTTTTGCAAGGTCTGCGAGGAATGGATTCAAAAATTTGATATAGACGGAATCCGTTTTGATGTAGGAAATGAAGTATCACATCGGTTCTTAAAGCGGATGCGAGAACATTTAAAAGCGATAAAACCGGACATTTATCTGTTGGGAGAAATCTGGCACGATGCAAGCCAGTGGCTGCAAGGAGATGAATATGATTCCGTTATGAATTACCCGCTGCTCAGTGGAATCCATGACTTTTTTCTAGATAAAACGATGAAAAAAGAGGGGTTTGAATATATGGTAAATCGTTGCTATACTATGTATATGCAGCAGAATAACGATGTACTCTTCAATCTGCTGGATTCCCACGATACGGAGAGGCTTATGAACCGTTTTCATAATCTGGATAAATTCTATCAGCAGCTTGCAATTCTCTTCACACTTCCGGGAAGTCCTTGCATTTACTACGGAACAGAGATTGCGATGGAAGGTGCACATGACCCGGATTGTAGAAGATGTATGCCATGGAGTGAGATCGAAAGCAAAGAGAATCAGGAAAAAATTGCAATGATGCGGAAACTGATCATGCTTAGAAGAAACGAGAAAATGTGCAGAAGCCCGCATTTCCATTTTCCGGATACGTACAAAAATGATCGATGTGTAGAATATATAAAATTAGATGAAGAAGGTAATAAAATTGAGGTTCTATTAAATGCATCGGAGGAAGAAATAAAAGTAAAAGGGAATGGAAAAATTCTTTTTGCCCGAAAATTTGATGGAGAGATACTTGGCGTAAACGGAACGCTCATTCGTAGAATTTAGAGAATATAAAGAAAGGAGAGGATATCCCGGTAGAACCAGATAATCTGCCGGAGAGATATCGAAATTGGGTATGGAAAATAAGAATAAATGGTGGAAAAATGCAGTCGTATATCAGATTTATCCGAAAAGCTTTCAAGATTCGGACGGAGATGGAATTGGTGATATTCCAGGGATTATCAGCAGATTGGATTATTTGAAAAAACTTGGAATAGATGCAATCTGGCTCTCACCGGTGTATCGTTCGCCACAGGATGACAATGGATACGATATTTCAGATTATCAGGATATTGAGCCGATGTTCGGAACAATGGAAGATATGGAACAGTTATTTGCGGAGGCAAAGAAACGCGGAATCCGAATTATGATGGATCTTGTATTGAATCATACTTCTGATGAACACAGATGGTTTTTGGAAGCAAAGAAAAGTAAAGACAATCCGTATCATGATTATTATGTGTGGCGTGACGGAGAAGAAGACGTTTATCCAAACGATATGAATTCTGTATTCGGCGGACCGGCATGGGAGTGGGTTCCGGAACTGGGACAGTATTATTTTCATCAATTTTCAGTGAAACAGCCGGATCTGAACTGGGAGAATCCGAAAGTGAGAAGAGAACTCTATGATATGATTCTCTGGTGGATGGAAAAAGGGGCAGGCGGATTTCGTCTGGATGTAATTGATCAGATTGCAAAAGAGCCAGATCTTAAGATCACAAATAATGGACCAAAGTTGCATGAATTTCTGCGTGAATTAAGCAGGGAAACATTTCAGAAGGGCGACATGATCACTGTAGGAGAAGCCTGGGGAGCAACACCGGAAATTGCAAAGAAATATAGTAATCCGGATGGAAGTGAATTTTCCATGGTTTTCCAGTTTGAGCACATTATGCTTGATCAGGAAGAAGGAAAGGAAAAATGGGACACGATTCCATTGAATCTGGTAAAGCTGAAAAAATGCCTTGCAAAGTGGCAGAATACTTTATATCAGGTAGGATGGAACAGTCTGTTCATGAATAACCATGATCTTCCTAGAATTGTGTCGCGCTGGGGAAATGACGGAAAATACAGAAAAGAGTCGGCAAAAATGCTGGCGACAATGCTTCATGGAATGCAGGGAACTCCTTACATTTATCAGGGAGAAGAGCTGGGAATGACGAATGTGCAGTTTGACAGCATTGAAGAATATGAAGATATTGAGACATTGAACATGTACAAAGAGCGACTGAAAAAAGGATATCAGCCAGAAGAAATCATGCAGTCTATCTACGCAAGAAGCCGTGATAATGCCCGTACTCCGATGCAGTGGAGCGGGGATGAGAACGGAGGATTCACAACAGGAGAACCATGGTTTGCCGTGAATCCAAATTATACCAGAATCAATGCCAAAGAGGCACTGGAAGACGAAAATTCGGTATTTTACTATTATCAGAAGCTGATTCGTTTAAGAAAAGAAAATGCAGTATTCGTGAATGGAAAATTTGAACTTCTTCTGCCGGAAGATGAGAGAATTTTCGCCTATACGAGAACAGATGAGCATACAAAGATGCTGGTATGTACAAACTTTACGGATGAGGAAGTTAGCTGCCCATTGCTTGATGAGTGGAAAGCTGGGGAAGTCTGGATCCGGAATTATGAGGACGAAAGAGAAGGAAATATATTGCGTCCTTATGAGGCGGTGATAATTGGAGTTACTATAAAATAATTGCCGTTGAAAAAGTATGGTATCCGAATGTGAGAATAAATATATAAGAGTCAATGAATATAGAAGTTCTGTCTGGTTGGCAGAACTTCTATGTTTTATATTATGGATTTTAGTTTATCATGTGAGAGGAAGATTGACAGTTGTAGTGAAAAGTAACCAGAAATAGATATTATAAATGTGTATTAAAAAACACTTGCAACAGAAAGCTATTTATATGATATTATAAGTATTAGTAGAACTCCTTTTGATTAATGCATCTTAATTTTAATAGATTTAAAGTAGCATATTCAGGGGGGTTTTTTGTCATAAAACTTATAAGTATGCGATGCAAGGTGTTTGGCAAAAGAAAAATTTATGTAAGGAGGAATAAAATGGCAAGTATTAAGGATGTTGCTCAAAAAGCGGGAGTGGGGGTAGGAACAGTCTCACGTGTATTGAATAATAGCGGTTATGTATCCGAAGATACCAGAGAAAAAATTGAGCAAGCAATGAATGAACTTCAATATACTCCAAATGAACTGGCTAGAAATCTTTTTCATAAAAAGAGTGGAATAATTGCAATACTAGTTCCATCTGTAGAAGTTCCGTTCTTTGCAGAATTAGTGCATAATATTGAGGAAGAATTGTATAAACAAGGTTTTAAGATTATGCTTTGCAATACGGATAAAGAGCATAATGCAGAATCAGAATATTTAGATATGTTAAATCGTCATATCGTGGATGGAGTTATTACAGGGGTACATTCACTAGATGTAGAGGAATATAAAAAGATTAAGAAACCGATAGTAGCGTTAGATCGTTATCTTGGAGAAAATATTCCACTAGTGACAGTCGATCATAAAGAAGGTGGAAGAATAGCAGCTGAAACATTGATTGCCAATGGATGCAAAAAAGTGGTTCATTTCCGGGGGGCGATAGCTGTTGAATCGCCATATCATGATCGACATTATGAATTCGCACGTATTATGAAAGAACATAATGTGGAGTGTTATGACTATGAACTTGCATGGAATAGATTCGATTTGGAGTATTATGAAGAAGCAGTAAAAGATTTATTTCAAAAGATTGGTGATTGGGAGTTTGATGGGATTTTTGGGTGTGATCGTGTTGCAATAGAATGTATGAATGAAGTTATCCGAAGACATAGGAAGGTTCCAAAAGATGTAAAGTGCATAGCTTATGATGGAACTTATGTGACACAGATGGTGGAGCCTAGTGTGACAGCAATTGTTCAACCGATAGAAAATTTAGCAAGAGAGTCAGCAAAATTAATTTGTGATTTAGTAAATGGGAAACATCACAAGAATAAACAAGTAGTCTTGAATGTTTCGCTGCGAAAAGGGAAAACAACTATTGTATAAAACATGTAAAATCTTACGGTAAAAATAAACAAAAAAATAAAAGAAAAACTATTTAAAAGTGACAAAATAACGATAAAAGTGAAAATGAGGATTGACATATGAACACTGAGGCGTTATATATTAATTATACAATCAATTACGCGTACAATTGATTTTTTATTTTAGCAAACATGGAACGGGTTCCACAATAATTTTTTTGATGCGTGTGGAACGGGTTCCACATCAAAACTATTTTATCTTTATAGGAGGAGCGGAAATGAAGAAGAAAAACTTAAAAAGAATCGGATCAACAGTTTTAGTAACAACTATGGCATTGGGATTACTTGCCGGATGTGGCGGAAAATCTGGTGACAGCGCAAACTCAACCACAAAAGATGCTAATGGAGCAACAGTAATCAAATTTGGCATCCATGTTGCAAATCCAAAGGAACAAGAATCGGTAACATATAATATCGTTGAAGCTTTTAATAAAGAATATGAAGGAAAATATAAAGTTGAATTTGTGGCGGCTGATACAGAAGCCCATTCAAAGAATATGAAATTAGCAGCACAGGACGGAACATTGCCAGAAATCATACATTTAGATTCAGCAGAAGCTCCTGAATATAATGAGGCGGGATACTTATTAGATCTTTCAGATTTCTTAAAAGAGAACGCAGATATTGATGAAGCACTTAATGGTATGGAAGATGCCTTTGCCACAGATGATGTTCAGTATGGTCTTCCTTATCAGTGTAACGTACAAGGTTTCTTCTATAATAAAGAGTTGTTTGATAACGCAGGGGTAGAATATCCTACAGACGATACGACATATGAAGAATTTATTGAAATGATTGCAAAATTAAAAGAAAGTGGTGTTACACCGATTGCAATTGGAAGTAAGAATAGTGGTTTCGCAATGTGGGAGTTTAATGAGTTCCTTTCAAGATATGGTTGGGAAGATAATATTGATTCGTACACAGGTGATAAAGCCAGCTATTCAAACAATGATTTAAAAGCTTGTTACGAGAAAATGAAAGGACTTGCAGATGCAGGTGCATTCCCGGATAATATGGCCACAATCGAGTATTTTGATGCAAAACAGCTTTTCAATGAAAGCAAGGCTGCAATGTTCGGAACAGGACAGTGGGATTGTGCAGAATTTGACAAAAACCTTGGTGATAAGATTGGATTCTGGTGGGGACCAACATTTGAAGATTCTTCATATAATCAGGAAATTGATATGAAAGTACCTTCAGCCCCATTAGTAGTCAGTGAAACAGTTGGGGACAATGATACAACAAAAGAGGCTGTATATACTTTCCTTAAGTTCTATTATGGAAAAGATGCAGCAAGTATTTCTTATGAAGGATCCATTTTCCCGGCAACTAATTACGAAGGTGTTGTAGCAAATGATTCTCAGTATGCAATGAACGCAATGATTGAAGCACTTGGAAATGGTTGGGAAACACCGGAAGCAGCTCCAGATCAGACTGTAAATTCAGCAGTTCAGGAAGCTATGTATGATGGTATGTTTGGTGTAATGCAGGGAACATATACCCCAGAAGAAGCACTTTCAAATATGGATCAGGCAGCAGCTAATTAGCAGAAGAATAGAATACTAATTAAACAAGATTATAGATTCGGAGGGTGTATCTGACACCATGTCGGATACACCATTTAAAATTGAAGGATGGTAGTATGCATTGGTTAAGTAAAAAGCGATACAAAATATGTCTAGTAGTTCCGACGTTGCTAGTATATATGGCGTTTATTATTCTTCCAATAGGAATGGCAATTGGATATAGTTTTACAAAATATTCTGGAATTGGAAAAGCTAAGTTCAATGGAATTACAAATTATATACGATTATTTAAAGATCGCTTATTTTGGATATCATTTAAAAACACAATGATTATGTTTATTTTGGCGTTTTTGCTGTTGCTGACGATATCATTTCTGATTGCTTTGTTATTAAATAATAAATTAAAAGCAGTAGATTTTTCAAAGGCATTGATATTTTCACCAGCAATTATTGCTCCGATTATTGTAGGTATTATTTGGGTATATATCCTAGATCCTAATATAGGTATTATCAATAGTGTCTTGGATGCAATCGGTGCTTCGGCATTAAAACATAAATGGATTGGTGGAAGCGTCTTATCACCATATAGTATTGCTGTTATTTACTTCTGGCAGCAGTTAGGATATTTAGTAACAGTATTCATTGCTGGATTAAAAATGATCCCGGAAGAAGTAATGGAAGCAGTAAAAATTGATGGGGCGAGTTTTTGGCAGAAAACATTGTATGTAACAATTCCTATGATGAAATCGACGATTTCTACAGTTTCAGTGTTAATCATAACAGGTGTATTTAAAATTTTTGAAATTGTGCAGCAGACAACGGGCGGTGGTCCGAACCACTTATCTGAAACATTAGTAACTTATAGTTATTCAATGACTTTTAGCAGTAGTGATTATGGTTACGGAATGTCATTGGCAACATTTACATTTGTTTTATCATTGGTAATTACCGGTATTTATTCGTTACTTACAAAGGAAAGGAGTAGTTAAGATGATTCCGAAAAAGAGAAAAACAGTCATGTATATAGTGATGGCATTGATTACTGTAATCGTTGTATTTCCACTCCTTTGGATGGTTTTACTTTCGTTTAAAACCAGCTCTGAAATCATGTCTAATCCGCTGGCGTGGCCAACAGCATTTAACCTGGATAACTTTAAAAATGCACTAAACACATTGGATTTTCCGAGGTTGTATGCAAATACTTTTGAAGTTTGTATAGTATCGTTGGCACTTGAATTGATTATTACATTTTGCAGTTCATTTGTAATTGCACGTATGGAATTTAAGCATCCGAAATTAAAACAATTATTATACGGTTTCCTGATTATGGGATTAGCTGTATCACCATTTATCTTATTATTCCCAGTATATAAGATTAATGCCTTTATGGGACTTAGAGGAAAATGGGCATTAGTATTTCCATATGTAGCAAGTTCTATTTCATTTAATACGTTGTTATTGACTGCATATTTAAAACAGCTTCCGGTAGAAATTGATGAAGCAGCAGTAATTGATGGATGTAATCTATGGGATTTAATAACGAAAGTTGTACTTCCAATGGCAAAACCCGTTATTGCAACAGTTGTGATATTTAATGCACTTTATATATGGAATGAATATCCGTATGCATCTGTAATGCTTCGGGATGTATCAGATTATACATTATCTATGGGAGCCTCATTCTTTAAAGGAAATTATACGGTAGATTATGGCGGAATTGTAGCGTCAAGTCTTATGATTATTATTCCAGAGTTGATTTTCTATGGAATTTTCCAAAAGAATATTGTAGAAGGTATGACTGCAGGTGCGGTTAAAGGTTAAAAATAGAATTCAAAAATCAGTAGAAAAGGAGAACAATTATGAGTAACGTATCAGGATTATTTAAAGATTTGACAACAATTAAAAAGGCAAGAAATGGTAGATTGGCAAGTTGGGATCAAAGAGGTAAAAATCAAGATTATTGGGAAATACCAGCCGGTGAAACGATTTCTTTAGGAGAAATAGAAGGACCTGGATGTATTACACATATTTGGATGACTTCTTCATGCAGAAAAGTAGTTGCACCAAGTATCTTAGATCCGGTATTGAATGCTTCTGCAGCACCTGTAATGGAGATACATCCGGCGCTTGGTGTTATCTGGGATGACTATGATCCATTCTATTATAGAAAAGTTTTAATCAAAATCACATGGGATGATCAGGATACACCGAGTGTATTAGCACCATTAGGTGATTTCTTCTGTATAGGAAATTGCTACCCAGGTAATTTTTCATCATTACCATTTAATGTTTCATTAAAACCGGAAGAAGCAGGAAGATATGGAGCACCATGTTCTGTATCATGTTACTTCCCTATGCCATTTAACAAAAAGGCAAAAATTGAAATCGTAAATGAAAATGAACTTCCTTTTATCTTATATTTTAATATTGATTATGAAATGTATAAAGAAGCATTAGATGAAGATACAGCTTATTTTCATGCAAGCTGGAGAAGAGAAAATCCTTGTGAAGGATGGGGGCCGGATTTGCAGACAAACTGTCCGGAAGTAAATAATGTAACCAATTTTAAAGGTGAAGATAATTATACAGTTCTTGATGTTGAAGGAACAGGACATTATGTAGGTTGCAATTTAACGGTTAAACATTACCAGGGTAGCTGGTGGGGTGAAGGAAATGATATGTTCTTTATTGATGGTGAAGAATATCCTTCATTAAATGGAACAGGAACAGAAGATTATTTTAATCATGCATGGGGAATGCAGAAGAATGCATATCCATTTTTTGGAACAATAGTACATGAAAGTGATACAGATGGTTTTCAGGTATCTTACCGCTTCCATATTACTGATCCTGTCCGATTTGAAAAGAGTTTGAAAGTTACGATTGAGCATGGACATGCAAACCATTTATCTGATGATTGGAGTTCTACTGCTTACTGGTACCAGACACTTCCAACATCAAAGCCGCTGACAATTTTACCTGTAGAAGAGCGATTGCCAAACGTAGCTACTTTACCGGAGCGCAATCTGAAGTTGCCAGAGCTTACAGAAGAAATGAAGGCAGCAAGAGATTCATGGGCAAAGCGTTGGGAAGAATATAAACCGGCAAGAGAAGAACAGTTTAGAATTAAAGAAAGTAAAGCACGCCGTGAGTCTAAACTTAATACTGAATTTGCAAAAAAACTTCGTGAAGATTATAAGTAATACATGCATGGAGGATTATTATGTCACAGAAATTGATGCTTGAAAAAATAGAAAAGGCTCAAAGAGAGATTGATACAAAAAGAGAAGTAGTGAAGCATGGTAAGATGCGTCAGTGTTATCATTTCATGGGAGAAACGGGATGGATTAATGATCCGAATGGTCTGATTTATTTTAGAGGTAAATATCATTACTTTTACCAGCATAATCCATTTAATGGATTTTGGGATTCTATGTATTGGGGGCATGCAGTTAGCAATGACTTAATTCATTGGGAATATCTTCCACTCGCACTTGCACCAAGTGAATACTATGATAATCATCTAAAAGGTGGATGCTTTTCAGGTAGTGCAATAGAACACGACGGAAAATTATATCTTGTATATACCGGAACTTGTAATAATGGAAATGGATTTGAACAGGCACAGTGTATTGCATATAGTGAAGACGGAATTCATTTTGAGAAATATAAAGAGAATCCAGTGATTTCAGCTCCTAAAGGAGTGCCGACAGATATGTTCCGAGATCCGAAAGTATGGAAACATGAAGATACTTTTTATTTGGTATGTGGTGCAAGCATGAATGGGTTTGCACAGGCACGTTTATATAAATCAAAAGATATGCTTAACTGGGAATTTGTAAATGTTCTCGCTGAAAGTAGAGGAGAATGGGGATTTATGTGGGAATGCCCGGATTTCTTTCAAGTAGGAAATAAATATGTTTTGATGTTTTCACCGATGGGAGGAAAAGAACGAACAAGTGTATATCTTGTTGGAGATTTTGATTATAATACAGGAAAATTCTTTTATAAGACTTCTGGAGAAATAGATTGGGGATTTGACTATTATGCACCTCAGTCATTTGAAGCAGCTGATGGAAGAAGACTTCTGGTAGGATGGGCAAACGCATGGGACTGGATGCCTTTCTGGAAAGATTGGGGTCCTACATATAGAGAAGGATGGTGTGGATTTTTCAATGTTCCGCGAGAAGCTGTTTTAAATAAAAATGGAACTTTAAGCTTTATTCCAGTGAAAGAATTGGAAGTTCTTCGCAAAAATAAACTGGAGAGAAAAGAAATTTTATTGGAAGACGGAAGAGAAGAAGAAATTTGTGATGGTAGCATTTATGAATTAAAACTAAAAGTAAATCTTAAAAATACTACTGCCGATAAAATTATTTTAAAACTTCGAGTATCTGATCATAAAAGAACAGAAATTGTGTTTGATCTTAAAAAAGCTGAAATTCGTTTTGATCGAAATCATGCTGATGACTGGAGTAAGGGAATAGCAAGAGGACCACTGAATTTGATGAATAAAGATTGCTTAGATATACACATTTATTCAGATAAAATATCAGTAGAGTTGTTTAGCAACGAATATCAAAATAATTTTTCGTGCAATATTTATAACGTAGAAAAAGGCCAGAAAAATTATATAGTAGCTGAAGGCGGCGTTGCAGAAATTGATACGTTAGAGAAGTGGGATTTAGAAAATGTAATGCAATAAGCAGTTTTCAGAAATTTGAAAAAATAAAAGATATAAAGAAATCATGGAGGATTATTAACCATGAAGCAAATGATTGATATCGTAGCTTTGGGTGAATTATTGATTGACTTTACAGAAGCAGGAGTCGGTGCTGATGGAATGAAATTATTTGAACAGAATCCAGGAGGGGCACCGGCAAATCTACTGACTGTGGCTAGTCATATGGGATATCGAACAGAATTTATAGGCAAAGTTGGAAAAGATATGCATGGCGCTTTTCTGAAAAAAACTTTGGAGAAAGAAAAGATAGGTGTTTTAAACTTGATTGAGGACGAGCACTATTTTACCACGTTAGCATTTGTTGCAATTGATGAAAATGGTGAGCGAGAGTTTTCTTTTGCAAGAAAACCAGGTGCAGATACCAAATTACAGGCGGATGAATTGAATTTGGAGTTATTACAGAACTGTAAAATTTTTCACTTTGGTTCCTTATCTTTGACGGCACAGCCTGCACATGAGGCAACAGTGACAGCGGTCTCACGTGCTAAAGCAGAGGGGGCATTGATTTCTTATGATCCGAATTATCGAGCTTCTCTTTGGAGCAGCGAAGATGTTGCCATAGAAACAATGAAATCGATGATTTGTTATGCAGATGTGATGAAGATATCAGATGAAGAAAGTTTGCTTCTGACTGGAGAAAAAACTTATGAAGCTGCAGCAGATCAATTCTTACAGATGGGACCGAAGTTAGTTGCTGTTACGCTTGGTAGCGAAGGCGTTTTAATAGCATTTGGAGAACGAAAAGAACGTATTGCAGGATTTCAAGTGAAGTCAGTAGATACCACAGGTGCAGGAGATTCTTTTTGGGGCGGTTTCTTGAGTGCTTACTTGGAATTTAGAAAACCTGTTGAGGAACTATCTTGGAAAGAAATAAAATATTGTGCAGAATACGGAAATGCTACGGCAGCACTTTGTGTGCAGAAACGAGGTGGTATCCCAGCTATTCCAAAAAAAGAAGAAGTAAGTCGAATGATTCAGCGTTAAAACAATGATGAAAAACTCAATCTATTTTCTAGTGCATTTACTGGTAAATAGATTGAGTTTATTTCTTTTTGAGAAAATGAAACATGTTACAAGAATAAAAAAACAGAATTGAACAACGGATGCCTCAATGATAAACTGTTTGTATAAGCATATAACGATAAATATGATGCACTAATAATAGGTACAACAGTGAAAGAGGTGAGAAATATGTTATCTTTACAGGACAGAGAAGTGAACACAGGCCGACAGCGGGAACTTGATCTGGTAAAAGGTTTCCTAATGATCATGATAGTATTTATACATTCATTTCAGACAATAGCAGGCGTGGAAGCAGCAGAATCGAATGTACATAAAATTATGTTTGCACTGTTTATGCCGACAGGTGCTTGCTTATATTTATTTACTATGGGATTTGGAAGTGTTTTTACACGACATTCTAAGCCTGAAGATATGGTTAAAAATGGTGTGAGACTGTTATTGTATCAGGGATTAAGTAATTTATGTTATGCCGCAGCTTTGTTAATTAGTTTCAATATTAGAAATATGATTACAGGAGAAGTCGCAGGCAGCAGAGAATTATATGCACAAAACATGTATGCAGCACTTACATTTGTAAATATATTTTTTATATCAGGTATGTGTTATCTTGTGCTTGCGATATATAGAAAATTAAATGTAAAGATCAGTGGATATGTAATCAGTGCTGTAATAGTAGGAATCGTATCACCATTTACAAAGATGTTGGTTTCTGAAAATCAGGTACTTAACTGGATTTTGGATATGACGTTTGGAGGAAAAGGTGAAACAAGCTTTTGTTTCTTTCCGTATTTGAGTTATGTATTTTTAGGATATGTTTTTGGAAAAGTGATCAGAAGAGTTCCTGAAGATGAAAAAGGAGATTTTTATAAAAAGAGTGGTATAATATGTGGAATTATAGCAGTGATATGGTTTGCATGCTGCATAATGACACACCCTACAGTTGATAGATTTTTTAACTATATGATTGAACAGTACAGAACGCCGGGCCTGGCAAAAGTAGTCGGAAGCTTTTGCAGTATCATGCTTGTATTTGCAATTGCATTTTGGATTATGCCGATGATAGAAAAATGGAAATTTGGATATAACAAATTGTGTTATTATTCAAAACAAATATCTAAGATATATGCAGTGCATATCGGTGTATATTATATAATTTGTGGTTTTGCTGCATTTTCCGGATTTAATGTAAAAGAGTGTTTGATATGGTCGGTTATAGTGCTGATAGTAACTGATTTGCTTGTACAAGGACACTTAATAATTATGAATAAGATAAAAAGAGTGTGACAATAATTGATTATTTTTATATGCTACCCTATTTATTGATATTTTCTATAAGTTGTTTTTTGTTATCAAAATTCACTTACTAGCATAAGTGATAGTGAAATTATGTGGATTTCAACTTATTATAAGTGTAAGATAATAATAGGTGAATTATTCGATGAAAGGAGATATAGGTATGGGACTTATTAAAGCAGTTGCAGGAGCGGTAGGCGGAACAATGGCAGATCAATGGAAAGAGTTTTTCTATTGTGAAGCGATGGATAAAAATGTCATGGTGAGGAAAGGACAGAAGCAGACGAGTTCTCGTTCTTCTAATACAAAAGGCAATGACAATATTATTACAAATGGTAGTGGAATCGCTGTGGCAGATGGTCAGTGTATGATTATTGTAGAACAGGGAAAAGTAGTAGAAATATGTGCAGAATCCGGACAGTTTACATATGATACATCTACAGAGCCAAGTATTTTCTCCGGTAATCTTGGAGATAGTATTTCAAAGACATTTGCAACAATCGGAAAACGATTTACATTTGGCGGCGATACAGGTAAAGATCAGCGTGTTTATTATTTTAATACAAAAGAGTTGATTGATAATAAATTCGGTACACCAAATCCGATTCCATTCCGTGTTGTAGATTCTAAGATAGGTCTGGATATTGATGTAGCAGTACGATGTTCAGGTGTTTATTCTTATCGAATCAGTGACCCGTTGTTGTTCTACACAAATGTGTGCGGTAATGTGGAGAATGAGTATACGAGAGAAGAAATTGACAGACAGTTAAAAACAGAGTTTATCAGTGCTTTGCAGCCGGCATTTGGACGGCTTTCCGATATGGAGCTGCGTCCGAATCAAATTGTAAATCATACTACAGAGCTGGAAAATGCTATGAATGAAACACTGTCAGCAAAATGGAGTGAGCTTCGTGGACTGAAGGTAGTAAGTATTGCACTTGGTTCAGTGACACTTCCGGAAGAAGATGCAGAGTTGATCAAACAAGCACAGCGTACAGCAATGCTTCAGAATCCAACAATGGCAGCGGCAACTATGGTAGGCGCGCAGGCAGATGCGATGAAAGCAGCAGCAAGCAACGAAGGCGGTGCTATGAACGGCTTTATCGGTATGGGTATGGCTATGAATGCAGGTGGCGGAATGAATGCCCAGAATTTATTTGCAATGGGAGCCCAGCAAGAGGAAGCAAGACGAAGAGAAGAGCTTGAAAGACAGGCGGCGCAAGCAGCACAGACTCCGCCTCCACAGGCAGCACCGGCAGCAGATAGCTGGCAGTGTACATGTGGTGCAACAGTTACAGGAAAGTTCTGTCCGGAATGTGGATCAAAGAAACCAGAGCCAAAACCGGCAGCAGATAGCTGGCAGTGTGCATGTGGCGCAACAGTTACAGGAAAATTCTGTCCGGAATGTGGCAGCCCAAAACCGGTACAGGAAGAGGGATGGACATGTTCATGCGGAGCAGTAAATAAAGGAAAGTTCTGTTCAGAATGTGGAGCAAAAAAACCGGCAGCGGCACCATTGTATCGTTGTGATAAATGCGGTTGGGAACCTGAAGATCCAATGAATCCGCCAAAATTCTGCCCAGAGTGCGGAGATCCGTTTGATGATGCTGATATTCAGTAGAAAGAGTGCGGGGTGATTTGTGCTATTAAAACATATGGATAAGCAGAAAATTGGAACAATTTTTATTAGAGAAGGGTGGTTTCAATACATAAAAATCGTTATAATAAAAGGTACAAATACAATGGAGGACGTAGAAAATGAGTAATGTAATTGAGATGACACACCCGCTGATTCAGCACAAGATTTCAAGATTGAGAGATAAGAATACAGGAACAGCAGAATTCCGTGCACTTGTAGAAGAGATTGCAATGCTGATGGGATATGAGGCATTAAAGGATCTGCCACTTGAAGATGTTGAGGTTGAGACTCCGATTGAAACATGCATGACACCTCAGATTGCCGGAAAGAAATTTGCTATTGTACCGATTTTACGTGCAGGTTTGGGAATGGTAAGCGGTATTCAGGCTTTAGTACCGACAGCAAAGATTGGACATATTGGTCTGTATCGTGACGAGGAGACACACGAACCACATGAGTATTATTGTAAGCTGCCGGATCCGATTGAAGAGCGTTTGATCGTTGTTACAGATCCGATGCTTGCTACAGGCGGTTCAGCAGTTGCAGCAGTTAATTTTATTAAAAAACATGGCGGTAAGAAGATTAAATTCATGGCTATTATCGCTGCTCCGGAAGGAATTAAACGTCTGATGGATGCACATCCGGATATTCAGTTGTATGTAGGTCATATCGACAGAGAGCTGAATAAAGCTGCTTACATCTGCCCAGGACTCGGAGATGCCGGGGATCGTATTTTTGGTACAAAATAGGGGTAGTTTTTAAAAATAAAAACTTACTAAATTTCTGATTATCTTTTCATAAGTTGGTAAATGCCGATATATCCCGTATTTTAGGGCTTTATCGGTATTTTCTTTTTGGAAGATACCTTGCATAAGCTGGCATTTACCAGCATGAAAATGCAACCAAAAGTAGTAAATGAGTAGTAAATATAAGCTCCGATATTAACAAGCCAGCCTTTCCAGCTCCGCTTTTGCAGATTGAAATGTACCGTGTGCGTAATAACCAAGTGTCATGGTTATGTTAGCGTGTCCCATGAGATATTGCAGAGTGTTAGGGTTCATTCCTCTGTTTGCCATATTCGTACAATAAGTATGTCGGAATGAATGTGGTGTGATGTTCGGTAACTTGTCCGTGTGATATTTGTTATACTTCTTAATCAATCCTCGCACCATGCCCTCATAGTTTCCTGCAACTTTAGGCAAGCCCTCACGGTTTAAGAATAGGAAATTGCTGTAACCACCTACAATCAGCGGTTGTGCTTTTCCTCTGCTCTTTAGTATTCTTTGGATTGCTTGATAAGCCCGTTCTGTCAATGGAAGTTCCCGTTTTCCGTTTTTGGTCTTAGGCGTTTCAATATAGTAGCCGATTTCGCTGTCTTTCAATAACTGGTGGTCTATATTGAGTATTCTGTTCTGCATATCAATATGCGTCGTTAGTCCGCAAAATTCAGAAATACGAAGTCCCGTTTCCAGCAGAAGCACAACCTCATCATAATACTTGCTGTAAATCTTGTCCTTTTCCATAAAGGCAAGCAGGCGTTCTTCCTGCTCTGGTGTAAGGATAACTTTCTGCTCCGTATCATCTTCCAGAACATCACTTAGCTTAAATTCAAACGGGTTCTTTCTGATACAGTCGTCTTGTATCGCCATGTAAAATGACGCTTTCAAGGAACGCTTATAGTTATCAATCGTTTTATAGGCATATCCTTTTTCACTCATTCTGATAGCCCATTCTTTAGCGTCCGACTGCTTCACAGTATCAATCGCCCTCATACCCAATGGGTCGTTTTTCAGAGCGTTCATAAGATACTGTCGTCCTTTTTCAGTAGCCCTTTTAATGTTCTTTCTTTGGCTGTTCTTCTTCTCATAGAGCTGGCAGACTGTCATTTTACCACCGACTGTGTCGATACCGTCGTTAAGGTCTTTTTTTATCTGTGCTTCTTTTTCCCTCAACGATATATCATCACGCTTTCCAGCAGGTGTCTTGTCTGTCGGTACAAGTTTCCAAGAATAGATAAATTGTGGCTTTCCGTATATATCGGTATATTTATAAACGTATCTTCCGTCTTTTCGCTGGCTCTCTCCATTACGCAAATTGCGATTTTTACTGTCTTTTCGTTTTACATTAGACATAGTGTAAAGCTCCTTTCCGTCATGGAATGAGCCGTGATACGCTATACCTTATTATACCATATCTACGGCTCAATGACATTAGATTTCGTCCAATGTATCTATGATTTTTTCAAATTGTTTTCGCTTAATCTGAATACGATTACCGTTCACGATAACCCAGCCAGCGTCAATATTTTCTTCGGCTAATTTACGCAATTTCTTTTCGCCAATGCGGAAGTATTTAGACGCTTCTTCAATCGTCAGAGTATATTTTTCCCAGATAGGCACATCAGTATTGTTCATAATCTATGCACCTCCTTTACTGTGTGTCATTTTTTACAAGCAGGCAGACGGCTTTGGAAAGCTCCGTTAGTATCTCAACTATTCCCATTCTTGTGGGCAGAACCGCACCATGCGGACGTATCATTATTCTGTGAGGATAGGTCGTGGCAAAGCGACTTTTCCAACGGTCGCTCTCGGATCACTGCGTGGGTCGCTCGCTTTCTTTTGGAAAGGTCATGGCGTACAGTCCCCGTGGCTTGCTATCTCACAAACGTATCTGTCTGCTTTATTCAGTTGTCAAAGACCAGACGGGCATAATCAATCCCGATATGAATTAGAAGCGTTTAATATCAAAGTTTAAGATTTTACGAATAATCGCTTCTTTGATAAAACCTTTCATTTCCAAATCTACCGCAAGACGTAAGTTGTTGTTATCGTCGTAAAACGGACGCATACAGCATTGATTGATATATGGGTCATAAAATTCCAAGATTTTTGAAATTGCTGTTTCGTCGCCGTCGCAGGCTTTGGAAATAACCGTGAAAGTCGGTGTCAGCTCTTTTGGCATTTTTCTTTTTCCTCCTCAATCAGTTGCTTTAACTTGTCTAGTGCTTGTATTCTGCACTTCGTTACATTCGCTCTGGAACAGTCAAGCATTTTCCCAATGTAAGTGTCCGTGTCCCCAATGAAAAAATACTGTAAAACGATATTACGCTTTCGTTCTTCAATAGCTTTCAATGCACGAGCCAGTTGTTCATCTTCGATTGATACTTTTTCTCCACAGACTTCAAATACTGCAACATAATCCGTAGAATATGTATCTTCTGTACCTATGGAATTTAAGAGGTCGTCCATAATTTCGGCGAATGGCATTTCTTTTTTCTCTGAACGACGTATCGCTCGATAGAAGTCAATCGCTCTATGACGTATAACTGTTTTAATAGCACAATCGAATTGATGACAGGTTTTTTCTTGTAGTTCTGACGGTTTCATTTTCCTCACCTCCTTTCGCTAGTCGAAAAGAGGTGTCTGCCCCTTTTCATATATACCGCGTTGAAAGTGGGGTACAGCGTAACCAAAATCAAAAAAAACTTAAAAAATTTTTTTCTGGCATGAAAAAAGCCCGCACAAAACATATAGTCTGTACGAGCCTTTGAAACTGTATTGTATTTAGTTCTTATAAAAATGCCGTTAGGGTCAAATTGATTGTGTCGAGGTATATCTAAAATATTCCATAATGACAGCTCCTTTACGGCACTATTCTTGTTTATTCAGACAGAAAAGAAATTGCACCGTTTTTAATTTCTAAGATTTCGTCGGCTTCTTCTGCCAAATGCTTACTATGTGTAACGACAACAACACATTTTCCTAATTCATGTGCAGTCTTTTTCAGCAAAGCAATGATTTCATCAGCGGTAGTTTCATCAAGATTTCCCGTCGGTTCATCTGCCAAAAGTACATGAGCGTCGCTGGCTAAAGCTCTTGCAATCGCCACACGCTGTTGTTGTCCACCAGATAGTTGCAATACATTTCTCTGCCAGTATTCTTTTCCAATGCCGACTTCTTCCAATAATTTTTCAGCATTTCCACTACCACCTAATTTGACATTTTCAACCGTTGTCAAATAATCAATCAGATTATAATTTTGAAATACCAATGAGATATTATGCTTTCTGTGGTAATTCAGCCCTTTTTTTGTAATGTCCTCGCCATTGCAAAGTACAGTCCCTTTTACCGCTGTGTCTAAGCCTGCTAACAACGATAAGAGTGTTGTTTTTCCTGCACCACTCGGACCGACAATGGTATAGAAGATACCCTCCTCGAAAGTAGCAGATACATTATTCAAAATGGTTTTATCTTTTTTTGTTTTGTAAGCATAGCTTACATTCTTTACTTCTAACATTTTCGTCGTCCTCCTAACTCATTTCCGATAAAATATCTTTCGGGTTTCTCTTTAGTATTACAATTCCAGATACCAGAACAGAAGCCGTTATCAACACAAGAACACTTACACCGTCCAGTAGATACATTTCTGGTGTAACCTCTACGCTGATACTCTGCACGTCCTGCTTTGGTGCAACGTATTCTGTGGATACTTTTCCCTCATTATTCTTTTCTTCCTCCTGCATTTGCTGAACCTGCTGTGATACCAGATAATTTGCAGTTGCTTTGGAAACGGCAGGAGCGACAGCAAAGGATAACATAAGGGAAAGAACAGCAATCATAATCGCTTCGCTCCAAATTTGTCCGATAATTCTAAATTTCGGAACACCGAGAGATAAGAAAATACCGACTTCCTGCACCCGATTTTTCAACCAGAAAAGAAATACTAAAACAAGGATAACAAAACTTGCAACAGAGATTACCAATATCATCATTTCGCTTACTTTTGCTAAATCATTGAAGTTTGAGGACATGGTTTCGGAATTTCCGTTATTGTCAATCAAATCATATTGCTCCCAATTGATGTCTACTTTTTGCAGATTTTCTTTTACTTCGTCGTAAGCTTCCACATCTTCCACTTTGAAATAGGCTCTTTCATATAATGGACTTGTTTCACCCTCTGCCTTTTCTGGAAATCTCAAATCTGTAAATATTACATTTTCCGAACGGTAAGTATCTCCCTGCATAAGTGGGGACATCTTTTGATCCACTTGATAAATTCCAACAATCTCAGCTTCTGATACCTTTGAATTTTCAGTATCGTGGTAATCATTAAAAGAAATCTTATCGCCGATTTTCAGATTATTTTGCTTTGCCAGTTCCTCTGAAATGACACACATATCTTTATCCTCTGGGGTTATCATTCGTCCCTCTTTGATATGCAGGTTTCCAGATAAAACATTTCTGTCTAGTTTCATATCTTTGTTTCCAATTAAACTTACACCGCCAACATCTGCATTCTGGTCTACATCTTTATCTTCAATCCTTTTGAAATTTACAGGGTTTACGGGAGTTGTTACTGTTGTAATATTGTAATCAGCAATTCCTTTTGCTTTTGCCAATTTCTCAATGTCTTTTATATCTAAGCTTTCAAATTCATTTGTTGTCCAGCCTGTCCAAGTCTCCACACCATTGATAATCTCTTTTTCCTGATGGTAGCCACCAAAACTACCTTCCTTATCATTACCAATCTTTTCTGAGTATTCACGAACTCGCTTTGTTCGGTACTCTGCATTTCTTTCTAAAAGAAAGCCTGCACCTATGGCTTGTCTGGTTTTGTCCTGCACCTCAATACTGGCATTTTTGCTCGCCACACCTGCAAGAAGCAAGGTACTGATTGCAAAAACAATCAACAATAAGAGAATACTTTTTACGGGCTTTCTGAACACAGAACGCCTTGCCAATCCAAAAAAATTCATGTACTATCCCTCCATTTTTGCTAATATATCTTTTGGGTTTGCTCGTAATATCGGAAGAATGGAACAGCACAATGCCACCAAAATAACTGCACCGCCTAAAAGGAACAACATTCCAATATCTTGTATCTGCAAAACCACTTTCAGATTTTCTGTTACTGTTTCTGAACCGGTAATGACGTTTTGCAAAACGCCCGAGAACAATTTACCAATGGCTGTTGCTCCTAAAACCGAAAGTGTAAATACACTGCCTGCTTCTAATAAAGTTTGCAGGAAAATTTCACTTTTTGTCTTGCCGAGGCTCATAAAGATTGCCACCTCTTTTTGCCTTGTCCGCATCCACATACATAACAGCAGGGAAACAACAACAGTACCAGTTACCAATGTAAGTACCAGCATAAGATTTGCCACCTTACTGATTTGCTCTAATGGAGCAGACATCTGTTGATAAAGGGTATCAGACGTGCTAAGTGCTACATCATTTCCGAATATTTTTTGCAGGCTGGTTTCCAGCACATCTAATTTTTCTGGTCTTTTTGAGTAAATGCAGATTTTTTCAAATTCAGCTTCTTTGAACAATTCTTTATAAGTACTGTTGTCAATAAAGATTTGATTTTCTATTCGATTGACTGCGGTAGTTTCTGACGGCTGGTCTTTTTCCGCATTTCCTGCGGACATGAAAATTCCAATAATCTGAACAGATACTTTTGTTCCGTTTTCTGTACTTAATTCAATCGTATCTCCAACTTTTAGCTCATTTTGATTTGCAAGGTTCGCATTGATAACAGCACCCTTTTTCTCACGCTTGATATAATCGCCAGAAGCTAAGCGGTACTGCATTTCTGAAAAAGGGCTGTCCTTTTCCAAATCATCATAGGAAAGCAGTGCTATTTTCAAATTTTCCTCATTCGTAGAAGTATTGAGCGTAACGGGAGCAAAATTATTCGGAAATACCTCTTGTCTACCAATGCGGTTGATAGACGAAACATCTTCTAGCGTTTCAATCTTGTTTACTTCATTCTCTGTTATCTTGCTGTCCTTACTTGTAATTTCAGCCACAATCTTAGAGTTTGTCTTTTCCTGCATGGCTTGTTTGGACTCATTTGTAGTCCTTAAAATCATGCTTGTACCTAAAATCATACTGTTTACAAGTATCAAAACAATCAACAGAAGAATGGTTTTCCCTTTTTTTCGCTGTAAATAGCGAAAACCAAGTTGATAAAACTTCATACTTCACACCTCTATTCCCAATGGGCTATGACAACCTTTGTTGCATTGAAATGATTTGTGTCTGCAAACTCTCCATAGAGATATACTTCAGATTGCTTTTTCACATCGGATATAGAACCCGTTGTTACATTTGTAACACCAGACTGTGCATTTACTGTGGCAATGACAAATTCACAATCTGGGTTATAGGTTACAGAAACAGCATTCTCTTTTTTTTCCATTCCCGGTGCTTCTATTTTTATCCCAGCTCCCCCCTCAATATCTTTTGCTTGATTTACCAAGCAACCATTGTCTGTAAATTCCAAAACACTTCCTATCAAATTAGCAGAATCTAATATGTCGTTTCCTTTATTTTCTGAAGAACCATTTGCATTTTCTTCATTCGTATTAGAATTGACAATAGGATTAGACGTATCTGGTTTCTCATCTGGACTTGCACCACACCCCGTCAATGCACAGATACATAATCCAACTGCTATGAATTTACTGATGTTTGTCTTTTTCATTTTTGTATTCCACCTTTCTTGTTCGATATGCCCCTATTGTAAAAGCAAACCACTCTAAAAATCCTGTAAAAAAGTAAGAAAATCATCATCATTTTTTAGAGGATTTTTACAGACTTTTCTGTTATACTGTCTATAATTTATATAGAAAAGGATTGATACATTATGAAAATACTTCTTCTGGAAGATGATTTAGAATTATGTAAAAATATAAAAAATTCGCTGGAAAAAGAAAACTATATGGTTGATTGTTGCAATGACGGGGAAACCGCTATGCTGTATGCCTTAAATACAGACTATGCTTATGACATTGCCATTGTAGACCGTATGCTACCGATTATTGACGGCTTAACAATCATAAAATCTATGCGTAGAAAAGGAATATCTATTCCTATCCTTATCATTACAGCCATGAGTACCCTTGATAATCGGGTGGAGGGTTTAGACGGCGGTGCTGATGATTACTTAGTAAAGCCATTTCATATCAAAGAATTGCTTGCAAGGGTTCGGGCATTGACAAGGCGACCTGCCAATATCCAGTTATCGTCTAAATTACAATATGGAGATTTAACTTTTGATAAAGACAGCCGAACCTTATCTACACCCGTCAATTCTATTTTATTAACTTCAAAGGAAACCGAATTGACTTTTGTATTTATGCAGAACCCAGAAACACTATTTTCCCGTGAACAGCTAATCCTTAAAATCTGGGGCAGTTCTTCCGAGGTAGAAACTGGCAATGTAGACAGTTACATTTCTTTTCTGCGAAAACGCCTAAAAGAGTTAAAAAGTTCCTGTAAAATAACAACGGTCTACGGGGCAGGGTACAAACTGGAGAAAGAAACATGTTAAATAATTTATACCGAAAACTTCATATTCTGTTTGCAAGTTCTGTTATGCTGATTATTACCCTTGTGATTTTCTTTGTTGTTGCGAATACGGTTTATACGGAGAAAATCAACGAAAGTACCTTGTTTCAAAGATTAACAACCTTGCTGATTTATCAAGCGGAAAGTGATTCTTCGGATATGGATAAAGCACTCAAAGCCTACGAAGAAAGTTATCATATTTTTTCCTTGATTAGCGATACAAAAGGGAATACCGTTTATCAAAGTGATTTTCCATTTCCAACTTCTGCGGACAAGTTGTTGCATGATGTAGAAAAACAGATTTCTACACAGCCATTATCACAAACAGAAAGCACCACAACTTCACAAGGCGGTTTTCTGGAAATAAAAGGAAAACATCACGATACTTATTTTGTTATTCCTGCTACAATTATGACAGCAAATGATACCGTATATCATGGGACTTTTCTTTATCAGACAGCTGGCTTGACGGATATTTTACAAAAGACATTACCGATATATCTTCTTATCTGGCTTTTGGCTTGTATCGTTGTTATCATACTAACCCGTTATCTGCTGAAAAAGTCTTTTGCCCCAACAGAACGAATATTGCAAAGCCAAAAAGATTTTGTTGCAACAGCGTCCCATGAATTAAAATCTCCACTTGCTGTTATGATTTCCAACACGGATATGCTTCTTGATAATGTTCCCTTAAACGAACAGGCAAGGCAAGCCGTACAGACCATAGATTTTGAATGTATGCGGTTATCCCGTTTAGTCAAAGATATGTTACTTTTAGCTTCTTCTGACGCAAAAACATGGACATTGCATAAAAGCACAATCAATGTAGATACCTTGCTCATTACGTTATATGAAACCTACGAACCAGTCTGCATGAAGCAGAATTTAGAACTAAAACTACATTTATCCGAAGAAAGTTATCCTGCCATGCTTACTGACAAAGACAGACTGTTTCAAATCTTGTGTGTCTTTATGGATAATGCCATTCAACATTCCAAGAATAATTCTTTGATAGAGATAGAAGTAATCGCCACCGAAAAGAATATTGCTTTTTCTGTGGCAGACCACGGACAAGGCATTTCTGATGAAGATAAGCAGTATATTTTTGACCGCTTTTATAGTGGCGACAAGTCCCATACGAACAAATCAAATTTTGGACTGGGACTAAGTATCGCCAAAGAATTAACCCAAATGCTGAACGGCACAATAACTATCAATGATACTGCTGGTGGCGGTGCTACTTTTACTGTTAAATTTCCTCTGAAATAGATTAAGGCTTGCAGATCATACAATATGTATGGAGCAAGCCTTTTTTCAAATCTTTGTCTTTTTGGTAATCTTGTAAATATATTCTTCTGGGGTAGGGCGTTTATTACCAAAATATTTTTTGAAATTTGCCTGCACCTCTGGGTCTGGGCTGTTCATGGCTTCATCAATCGTTGCTTCAATATCAGCCCGTATATCAGCCAATGAAACACCGCCAGCCTTTGCACCTGCTTTCAAAGCTTTTTTAATATCTCGTTTTTTTAGACCTATCATATTTCAAATAACCTTTAATCTATATATTTTTCATAAACATTTTTTACATAAAAGTGGCTATTAAGCCAAAAGCTAAAATACCAAACATAAGAAAACCGAAAAAAGCACTAACACATAAAGCGACGATTGAAAATACATCTCGTCGTTTGGGATTTTTTACTAACGAAACCGAAAGAACAAAACCAGATAATATCGAGATTACATTTAATACAATCAATCCCGTTTGAAGTCCTCCTGTAATTTCTTCTGTAAAAAGAGAAATCAATAACGTGATAAATGGTAACAGCGAAATGATAAATGTAATAACACTTAATTTATTTTTTTTCATTTTATATTACCTCATTTCTTTTCGTCCAAAGCATTTAATAGAAACATATAGTGCAAGGGCTGATATGATTACAGCACACGGTATAAAAGGAAATAGCGATATTGTACTTCCTGTTCCCGTCGTTGTTACAGTATGTAATGCGTCTGATACGACATAACCACTATAACAATAAGGGTACACTAACCATAAAGGCGTATTAGCAATTAAAACCCCCGGAATTATTAAGAGTAAATTTAATCCCATAGACAATAGTGGTTTTTCAAATAGTACAGTAATCGCCCACATACAAGCAATAGCTGGAATCATTGTTGCAAACAATTTTAATGTCCATGTGAGTAAGTAGAAAACAGGAATATTTTCTGCCACATTCATTATTTTAGTAGCAATAATGCCTGCAATGATGAATGAACTGAAAAAGATTAATAATTCAATCATTAAAAAACTTAATAATACAAAGAACTTTGCCAATGCAAGTTTTCCTTTACTGATGGGCAAAGCAAGCATTTTTAATATACCATTATTCTTTGTTTCTCTGTTGGAAATCATAACGCAAACAATTACCATTGAAAATGGAAGTAAATAATATCCAAAAAGTAATGCACTTTGAATGAACATTGCCGACCAAGCGTCTGTATATTCTGGCGTCATATACATACTAATACTAGATACGCCAGAAATCACAACTAAGATAGGCGGAATTAAAAGCAAAGGTAAAATCATAGACCTTTTTACTTTCATAAATTCTATTTTTAACAATTCAATAATTGACATACGATTGCCCCCCTTTTATTCATAATGCTTTATTTTGCAAAGATACCAGCCAATCATAAAGAATATGATTGTTTCAAAAACTCCCAATATTAAAATACCTGTATCAATACTTGCTGTTGAAGCTACCGCAGGTTTCATCATCAGTACAAATGGATTGACAAGAAATAGTGATATATCTGAAAGGGACATTGCCATACCGCTAAAAAAACCTGCTACTCCAATACCTAATGTAAACCATATATTTTCACATCGTGATGACACCAAAAGCATAAATGCCAATACAGGTAAAGATGATACAAAGCAATATCCTGTATATTTGACAAGTGTTAGTAACTCAAAAGTTCCGTTGGGTAAAAAGATATTTCCAATAATACACAATGCTCCATTTTGCAAGACGATACAAAAAGTAAGCAAAACAAATAATATATAAAATTTATTTTTGAAAATAGATGATGTCTTAAAAGGAAGCATATACATCTTTTTAATTGCATTTCCTTGAAACTCCATATTATATGTTAAAGTTGTTGCCACGATAATGCCGAACATATTAAGAACCATAACCATTCCATAAAGTTGTGTCAGCAAAACGTCCATAGGCGGAAGCGGTAAACTCAACAAAACCTCTTTACGAACTATAAAATTTACAAAAGCGTATAATGCACCAAGAAGTCCAACAAGCGGTAAAACCACTAATATTCCAGTACGTTTACATTTTTTTAATTCTACGGTTAAATTCTTCATAATTTTAACCTCTGCTTTCTATTGGCATTGTCCTCATCAATCATAGATAAAAACATTTCTTCTAAGTTATCATTTTCAAAGCCAGCTTGATGTGCCGTCAATTTCAAATCATCAAGACTTCCTTCAAATAATAATCTTCCATGATTTAAAATACCAATATCGTCTGCTAATAATTCAATTTCTGACAGCATATGTGACGAAATTAGAACCGTACAGTCATATCTTTTTGGAAGTGTTTTAATGAGATTGCGAATTTCGTGAATACCTGCTGGATCTAAACCATTGGTTGGTTCATCTAAAATTAAAACTGGTGGTTCGCCAAGTAGAGCAGAAGCAAGACCTAAACGCTGTTTCATTCCTAAAGAATATTTTTTTGCCAAGCGATTACCAAATTCAGATAATCCTACTAATTCTAATGCTTTATCAACACTTGACGCTGGAAGTTCTAAAATTCTACGAATAATATCAAGGTTTTCTCTACCTGTTAAATTTGGATAGAATGACGGAGACTCGATAAATGAACCAACTTCTTTCAAAATACGAACACGGTCATTCGGGAAAGTCATGTTATCAATTTGAAATTCTCCATCAGTAGGTGCAGTCAAACCCAAAAGCATTTTCATAGTCGTAGATTTCCCAGCACCATTTGGTCCGAGAAAACCGTAAATACTACCTTTCTTAATGTGTAAAGATACGTGGTCTACTGCAATAAACTCTTTGTATGTTTTTGTCAAATTTTTAGTTTCAATCATGTTTTTCATAATTTTTAACTCCTTTCTCGTTACTTATAATATAAAACACCGACATTACAGCAACATTCTCTCTACCTTACATTTACCTTACAAATGCGAAAATGACTGTTCAACTTTTTTCAGAATGTTATAATAGGATAAAGAAAAAGATAAAGAGAGTGTGACAAACAAATGAAAGATACATACTTAAAATCAAAAAAAGTATTAATAGTTGATGATGAAGAAAGTTTAAGAAGTATGCTCATTACCATATTAGAAGATGAAAACTTTTTTAATATTATTACCGCTGATTGTGTAAAATCAGCTTTGGAAATCTGCCAACAGGAAAAACCAGATATAGCTATATTAGATGTTATGCTTCCAGACGGAAACGGTTTTGAACTTATGGACGCACTAAGAAGTTTCACTAATATTCCAGTAATATTTTTGACTGCAAAAGATGATATACAAGATAAATATTCTGGTTTTGGGTTAGGAGCTGACGATTATATAACAAAACCCTTTATGCCAAAAGAACTTGTCTTTCGCCTAAATGCCGTATTACGCAGATGTTATAAGGAAGATAGCCCTCTTATAGAATTACATGATTGTAAAATTGATTTGGCTAATGCACAAGTTATAAAGAACGATGAAGTTTTACCTCTTACCGCAAAAGAACATGATATTTTAGAAACACTTGTACGAAATGCTAATCATATTGTAACAATAGACGCTCTTTGTGAAGCTGTATGGGGCGATAACCCATTTGGATATGGAAATTCTCTCCTTGCTCATATTCGACGTATAAGAGAAAAAATTGAACTTAACCCCTCAAAACCAAAATCATTAATAACTGTTAAAGGATTGGGATATAAAATAAACGTGGAAAGCAGGTTACAATAATGCGTAATTTTGGAAAATTTATCAGTAAACATTTCTTTATATACTTATCAGTAGTAATTCTTATAGTGCTTTTAGATTTATTAATTTTCTTCCTAACTTTTAATGGTACTGTCAACAGTATAAGCAAAGATAATCCTATTCAAATACTAGAAAAAGTATCTAATAACCTTACTATTCAAAATGGAGAATATATATTAAATAATAAATGTCAAAAAGATTTAGTTACAAACAATATCTGGGGAATAGTAATAGATGATAATGGTAATGTAGTATGGAAACACAATCTACCAAAAGAAATACCATTAAACTATTCATTACAAGATGTTGCTACCTTTTCTAAGGGGTATATCGAAAATTATCCCGTATTTACATGGAAACAAGGAAATGATTTATTAGTATTAGGTTATCCAAAGAACAGCTATTCAAAATTTATGACTAACTATCTTCCCTTATCAGCAATACAGAAAACACCCTTTCTTTTTTTGATTATGTTAGTATCAAATATTGCCATTCTATTTATTGTGTACTACTTATCAAAACGAAATGTGATGTTAAAAATTTCCCCTATACTCAATGGAATAGATAAACTATCACACGGCGAAACGGTTACACTTAATATAAATGGAGAATTGGAAGAAATTGGAAATCGTATCAACGAAACGTCATTGCAATTAAAAAAACAAAATCAAGCAAGAGCAAACTGGATAAGTGGCGTTTCACACGATATACGAACACCCCTTTCCATGATTATGGGATATGCAGATAGAATATCTTCTTCATTAAATGTTGAGGAAAACGCTAGAAAACAAGCTAATATTATCAAAATTCAAAGTGTAAAAATCAAAAATTTGGTTCAAGATTTAAACCTTGTAAGCCAATTAAATTATAATGTGCAACCACATCAAGAAAAACCAGTTCATTTCTGTAAATTGATACGAGAAATTGTTGCTGAATATCTAAACAGCAATATAAATAATAAGTTTGAATTTGAATTGAACTTAAACCATAATACAGAACAAATCACTATTATAGGCGACGAAAGATTGCTATGTCGAGCAATACAAAATATTATTTCTAACAGTATCAATCATAATGAAAACGGCTGTATAATTTCAGTTAGATTAGAAATAAATGGAAATAATTTAGAATTAGTAATCAGCGATAATGGAAAAGGAATTTCCGAAAAAGAACTACAAAAAATACAATCGACACCTCATTATTTACAAAGTACAGATAATAGGTTAGATTTGCGACATGGTCTAGGACTTCTTCTTGTGAAAGAAATCATTTCTATTCATAAAGGAACAGTTTCCATTTCAAGTGCATTAAATAAAGGCTTTTCTACAACTATTTCCTTACCTATAAATAATCAATGACAAAACCGTAGCTTGTATATCACATCAGAGTGTTATATTACAGGCTACGGTCTTTTTATATCATTTATCCTACAATCTTCCAGTTACTATCCTTTTGTAACACAAGCTCATACTGTGATACCTGCGTCGCCTTTGTCTGATTATCAAGGAATTTTACCGCTACCTTGACTTTCACATTATCCCCGTTCTTTGTAAAGATAGGGTTTACCAATTCAGAATAAAGGTAGTCCCTGCCGATAGGTTCAATCACATTTCCAGCTACATAGTAGGCAAGCTCTTTTTCTGTGGCTGTTGGGTAGAGCTTAAAGAATGTTTCCAGAAATGCGGTAGCGTCATTGACGGTATCAGCGTCTACGCTTGCGTCTGCTTCTGGTGTCTTTAGCTCATAGTCTGATTTTTCGATTGCTGGTGCAAGGGTAGGGTTCTGAACGATTACCATATCCCCGTCAGCGTCTACA